>Ga0190367_1000045_pt1 | contig 92681 bp, 93 predicted proteins | sample 4872181011_MG_FD_171838 | JGI IMG/M metagenome (GOLD analysis project Ga0190367, IMG submission 171838) | Hydrothermal vent microbial mat bacterial communities from Southern Trench, Guaymas Basin, Mexico - 4872-18-10-11_MG | ecosystem: Environmental > Aquatic > Marine > Hydrothermal vents >...
CTTTGCTTTTCTTATCTGCATTTTACAACTATAGCCTTAATCCCTTCTTTTTTTATAAAAGAAGCAAGAAATTTTTGAGCTACTTTTTTATCTTCAAATCTGCCACATTTTACCCTATAGTAAACTCTATTTCCCACTTCTTTTTTTTCATAATATGCATCATATCCCTTCTTTCTGAGATCTTCCACCAAGCTTTTAGCATCTTTTTCTTTTAAAAAAGACGCTACCTGAATGGAATAGTAAGGCTCTGTTTTTTCTAGTCTCTTATAGAAAGAAAAATCTATACTTTGAAAACTTTTTTCTTCTTTTTTGACTCCTTTTTCTGCTGGTTTACTTTCCTCTATACAGATAATCTCTTGTCCAACAATTATACCTAAAATAAACGCCCAGATTACTAAAGCAGAGAATCCTAAGAATAAGAAAAAAATCCCTTTTTTACTGATTTCTATCTTCATTACATCTTCTCAGGAGCTTTTACTCCTAAAAGATAAAGTCCATTAGATATAACGATCCTTACAGATTCTATAAGAGAGAGTCTGGCTATTGTTAAATTTTTATCATCTGAAATTACTCTCTTTTCAGGAGAGTTTGTTCCGAGATTAAAGTATTTGTGAAAAGCAGAAGCTAAGGATGTAAGATAATAAGTCAATTTATGAGCCTCAAAAGAAGAGGCTATGTCTTTTAAAACATAAGGAAATTCCGTAACTTTCCTTATAAGCTCAATCTCTTCAGGAAGCTTTAAAAGATTTAGCTCTTCTTCTTTAGGAAATCTATAATTTATGTTACTTTGAGCTGCCTTCCTGAAAATACTACAAATTCTCGCATGAGCATATTGGACATAATAGACTGGATTTTCTGGATCTTTTTTCTTTACAATGTCTATATCAAAATCAAGAGTTGAATCATGACTTTTTGTCAAAAAGACAAATCTCATAGCATCAACACCAACCTCATTCATAAGCTCTCTGAATGTAATAAAATCTCCTGTCCTTTTTGACATCTTTACTTCTTTTCCACCTTTCCAAAGCTTTACGAGCTGTATAAGCAAGATCTTTAGCCAATCTTCTGGAAAGCCATAAGAAAGAAGAGCTGCTTTAAGTCTTGGGACATATCCATGATGATCTGCTCCCCATATATTTATTGCCTTTTCAAATCCCCTTTTCTTCTTTTCTATATGATAAGCTATATCTGAAGCAAAATAGGTAAACTGCCCATCACTTTTTCTTACTACTCTGTCTTTATCATCCCCATATTTTGTAGTCTTTATCCATAAAGCAGAATCTTTTTCATAAACAAGCCCCTTTTCTTTCATCTCACTTAAAACCTTTTCTACAAGACCATCTTTATAAAGACTTCTTTCGCTGAACCAGCTGTCAAATCTTACTCCAAACTCTTCAAGATCTTTTCTTATCTGCTCAAGCAGTATCTCTTTTCCCTTTTCAGCACAAAATTCTATAGCCTCTTCTTTTTCCATTTTATCCAAGTTATTCTCCTTAGATATCTTTTCTGCAAGTTCAAATATGTAATTCCCATGATATCCATTTTCTGGAAAAGGATAATCTGGATCTGACATTTGTCTATATCTGCTGTATATAGATTCCCCTAAAAGCCTTATCTGATTTCCCGCATCATTTATGTAAAATTCTCTCGTTACATCATATCCTAAAAATGAAAGAATCCTGCAAAGTGTATCTCCTAAAGCTGCTCCTCTTGCATGTCCTATGTGAAGAGGGCCTGTTGGATTTGCACTTACAAATTCAACTATTATCTTTTTTCCTCTTCCTATATCCTGTTTTCCATAATCCTTTCCTTTAGATAAGACTTCCAGAAGTTCCTTACGCCAAGCAGAATCTTTTATCCAAAAATTGATAAATCCAGGTCCTGCTATCTCTTTTTTCTCAATTATTCCTTCCTTATCTTCCATTTCATCTATCAGTATCTTTGCAATCTCCTTAGGAGGCATCTTTTCTTTTGAAGCAGCAGTCAGACATATATTTGTTGCAAAATGACCAAATTCAGCCCTGTTTGGAATCTCTAAAACAACGGGTATAGAACTGTTCTTTAAAAGACCTTTTTTTACAGCTCTGTCTATTGCATCTTTTAAAATCCTTTCCAATTTTTCTCTCATGTCTCCTCCCTGAGTTTTTTAATGATTAAATACCAAGAAGTTTTTTTCTCTTCAACATTTCTTCTATGCAAGGACTTCTACTTCTTGCCAAATATGAAAAATTTTGCAAATAAGTTTATCTGATGAAGGCAGAAGTAATAGGATTTGGACAAGCCTGTATTGATTTTATAGGTCTGGCTCCTTTTTTTCCTAAGGAAGACGGTAAAGTAAAGCTTGAGGAAATATATATAAGATGTGGAGGACCTGTTGCAACAGCTCTTGTAACACTTTCAAGACTTGGGATAAAGACAGCATTTATTGGAGCAGTATCTGATGATATCTTTGGAGATATGATTAAGGAAAATCTAAGGAAAGAAGGCGTGGATATAAGCTACATGAAGGTGATAAAAGGATACAGATCACAGTTTGCCTTTATAACTGTTACAGATGGGAAAAGGACAATTTTTTGGAAACCTCCTTCATTTCCAGAAATAGATCCAGATGAATATGATCCCTCAATCTTTCAAGGTGTAAAGATCCTTCACTTAGATGAGCTTATGATCTCTACATCTATAGCCATAGCAGAAAAGGCAAAAAAGAAAGGAATCCTAATTACTGCAGACATAGACAGTATGAAGGAAGGAGTAGAAAAACTTTTTTCATTAGTGGACATACTCATAATACCAGAAGGGCTTGCAAGACAAATAGAAGGAAATCTCAGCTTGGAAGAGATATTGAAGAAAATGAAACTCCTTGGACCAAGACAGGTAGTAATAACTATGGGAGAAAGAGGAAGTATAGGATTTGATGGAAAAGACTTCATATATCAGGACTCATTTAAGACTCATGTAGTAGATACAACAGGAGCTGGAGATGTATATCATGGAGCATACATATTTGGTTTGCTCAAAAGATGGGATATGAAAAGATGTATGAAGTTTGCATCTTATTGTGCTGCACTGAAGTGCAGAAAATTTGGGGCACAAGAAGGTATTCCAAGATTATGTGAAGTAAAGGGATTTATTGAGGAGTTGGAAAAAGGATGCTAATAATTCCTGCTATTGATATAAAAGACGGAAGGTGTGTAAGATTAAGACAGGGAAAGGCAGAAGAAGAGACTGTTTTTTCAGGAAGTCCTGAAGATGTAGCAAAAAGATGGTATGAACTTGGAGCTGAAAGGATTCATGTCGTTGACCTAAATGGAGCATTTGAAGGAAAGCCTGTAAATTTCAGGATTGTTGAAAAAATAGTAAAAGCTGTTCCTATACCAATAGAAGTAGGAGGAGGTATAAGGAGTCTTGATGATGTGGAGCTTTATATAAATATAGGTGTTAGATTCATTATATTTGGAACTTCAGCAATAAAATCTCCTGAAGTAATTATAAAATCGGCTGAAAGATATCCTGGAAGAATTATCCTTTCACTTGATGCAAAAGAGGGAAAAGTATCAGTTGAAGGTTGGAAAAAAAGGACAGATCTGTCAATAATAGAATTAGCTAAAAGATTTGAAAAATTTGTGTGTTCTATAATATACACAGATATAAAAAGAGATGGGATGAAAAGTGGACCAAATATAGCTGAAGCAGAAAGGCTTGCAAAAGCTGTAAATGTGCCAGTTATTATATCAGGAGGTGTGTCAAGCTTAGATGATATAAAAAAGATCGTTTCAATCTCTAAATGTGGAATAGAAGGAATAATTATTGGAAGAGCCTTATATGATGGAGATATATCTCTTGTTGAAGCAATAAAAATAGCAAAAGGAGAGTAAAGATGTATTCAGCAAGTGATCTGAGAAAAGGACTTAAGATAGTCATTGATAATGAGCCTTATGAGATCATTGAATTTGAATTTTCAAAGCCAGGAAAAGGTCAAGCACTTTATCGCTGTAAACTTAAAAACATGATCACAGGAGTTATAATAGACAGGACTTACAGATCTATTGACACATTTCAGCCTGCAGATCTGGAAGAGAAAAAGATGCAATTTCTCTACAAACAGAATGATCAGTATTGTTTCATGGATATGGAGACATATGATCAGGTATTCCTTACAGAGGATCAGCTGGGAGACGCAAAAAACTTTCTTACTGATAATCTGGAAGTTACTGTCCTTTTCTTTGAAGGAAAAGCAATAGGGGTTGAACTTCCAAACTTTGTTGACTTAAGGGTTACAAAAAGTGAACCCTGGGTAAAAGGTGATTCTGTTTCAAGTAATACAAAACCTGTAACAGTTGAAACAGGTTATACTTTAAGAGTTCCAATCTTTATAGAGGAAGGAGATATAATCAGGATAGATACAAGAACAGGAGAATATGTCACAAGAGTTAAGGGAAAATAATCTGATACTTAGAGCAAGGATTATAAGGTTTATAAGAGAATTTTTTGAAAAAAGAGGTTACTTAGAAGTTGAAACTCCTTTTATTCTTCCTTCTGTAATTCCTGAACTTCACATAGATGCTATAAAAACAGAAATGGGTTTTTTACATACATCTCCTGAATTGTGTATGAAGATCCTCCTTTCAAAGGGATATGGGAATATATTTCAAATATGTAAGTGTTTTAGGAAAGGAGAAAAAGGAAAAAGACATCTTCCTGAATTTACCATGCTTGAATGGTATCACTTAGGTGTAGATTACAATGGGATAATGGAAGAATGTGAAAGACTTATTTACTGCTTGTGTATTGAGATCTTTGGAAAAGATAAGATTACCTATATGGGAAAAGAAATAGATCTGTCATTGCCTTGGGAAAGGATTACTTTGGAGGAAGCTTTTGAAAGATACGCTTCTGTTCCACTCAGATATGCCATAGATAAAGGTATATTTGAAGAGGTTTTGGTAAATGAAATAGAAAAAAGGCTAACAGAAAGACCTGTTTTTTTAAAAGACTGGCCTGTTGAGATGGCAGCTCTTTCAAAGCTTAGAGGGGATATAGCAGAAAGGTTTGAGCTTTATATAGCAGGAATAGAGATTGCAAATGGATATACAGAACTTATAGACCTGGGTGAGATAAAAAAAAGAGTAAAAGAAGAAAATGAAAAAAGGTGCTTTTTTGGAAAAGAGAAGTATCCAATTTCAGATGAGTTTTTCAGGAATTTTGAAAAGCTGCCAGATTGTGCAGGGATAGCTTTGGGAATAGACAGGTTAATTATGATCTTCTCTAATACGGATGACATAAAAGATACAGTAAGTTTGACTTATGAAGAGATTTCTCTCTGAAAATGGTTGACAATTTTTTTATAGTATGGTTATAAAAGCAATCAAAATGTGGGAAATAAAAATATGGGAGGGCTAAAGGAATGGTAGAATTCAAACCTAAGTTTGAGCAAAAGGAAATAAAATATGAAGAGATGAGGATTTATACAGATGAGGAGCTTCATAACTATACTGAAGATGAAGTAAAGGATTTCAAGTGTAAACACGACATCTCTACAGTAGAACAGCTTGAAAGTGGACCTTGGCCAAGCTTTGTAGCAGATCTTAAAAGAGAGGCACTTCACAGAAAAAGGCTTGCAGATGACAGAGTAATGATTCCAAAAGATGTGATAGAAGATCTTCTTGGACAGCTTGAGGTCTCATTCAGAGATGGTGAAACACACTGGAAACATGGTGGAATTGTTGGTGTATTTGGATATGGTGGAGGAGTCATAGGAAGATATTCTGATATGCCTGATAAATTTCCTGGAATTGCTGCATTTCACACAATGCGTGTAAATCAGCCTGCAAGCAAATTCTATAAGACTGACTATCTGAGAACACTCTGTGATCTTTGGGAATTTAGAGGAAGTGGAATCTTTAACATGCATGGATCTACAGGAGATATCATCTTTCTCGGAACAAATACAGAACAGCTTGAGCCAATATTCTTTGAACTTACACATCATCTACAGCAGGATCTTGGAGGTTCTGGATCAAACTTAAGAACTCCTTCTTGCTGCATAGGGAAAGCTCGCTGTGAATGGTCCTGTATAGACACTCAGGACATGTGCTATGAGCTTACTACATACTATCAGGATGAGCTTCACAGACCAGCATTTCCATATAAATTCAAGTTTAAGTTTGATGGATGTCCAAACTGCTGTGTTGCTTCAATAGCAAGGGCAGACCTTTCATTTATCGGAACATGGAGAGATGAGATAAGGATAGATCAGGAGGCTGTTCAGGCATATATCCATGGTGAGATTCCTCCAAATGGAGGAGCATTTGCTGATAGAGATTGGGGTAAGTTTGATATATATGAGGAAGTGATAAATCGTTGTCCTGCACAGTGCATGTATATGGAAGATGGGAAGCTTATAATAGACAATAAAGAATGTGTCCGTTGCATGCACTGTATAAATGTAATGCCAGAAGCACTCAGACCCGGAACAGATACAGGAGTAACAATCCTTATAGGAGCAAAAGCACCAATACTTGAAGGTGCTCAGCTTTCAATGGTCATAATTCCATTTATGAGGGCAGAACCTCCTTATGATAACATAAAAGAAAAGGTAATTGAGCCAATCTGGGAATGGTGGATGGAGGAAGGAAAGAATAGAGAGAGAGTTGGAGAGCTTATTCAGAGACAGGGTGTTCGTAAACTATTAGAAGTTCTTAAAGTTCCTGCATTTCCACAGCTCGTAAAAGAACCAAGAAGCAATCCTTATATCTTCTGGAAAGAAGAAGATGTTCCTGGTGGATGGGAAAGAGATATTAAAGAATTCCGTAAAAGACATCCAAGATAAAAGGAGGTATAAATTATGGGACTTTCAACAACAAGACTTGGACTCTATAATCCTGACAAACCTCTGGAAAACAGGATTACAGATATTGGTCCAAGGCATTTCTGGGAATTCTTCCCTCCAATAATAAAAAGGAATTACGGAAAGTGGAAGTATCATCGTATACTTGAACCTGGTGTCCTTATGCATGTCTCAGAGACAGGAGAGAAGGTATATACGGTAAGATGTGGTGCTCCAAGAATTATGTCAGCAGAATATATAAGAGAAGTATGTGACATAGCAGACAAATACTGTGATGGATATGTAAGGTGGACAACAAGAAATAACATTGAATTTATAGTAGACAGTCTTGAAAAAGTAGAAGCACTGAAAAAAGAACTACAGAGCAGGAAATTTTACAGTGGAAGCTACAAGTTTCCTATAGGAGGAACAGGAACAGCACTTACTAATATAGTCCACACACAGGGATACATCCACTGTCATACTCCAGCAACAGATGCATCTTCTCTTGTAAAAGCTCTCATGGACGAGCTTTTTGAATACTTCCAGAAGATGGTATTTCCTGCAAAGGTCAGGATATCTATGGCATGCTGTCTGAACATGTGTGGAGCTGTTCACTGTTCTGACATAGCACTACTTGGAATCCACAGAAAGCCTCCTATAGTTGATGATGAAGTGCTTGAGGCAAACTGTGAGATTCCTCTTGTTATTGCTGCTTGTCCACTTGGAGCCATTTCTCCAGCAAAGACTCCTGATGGAAAAAAGACAGTGAAGATAAAGAAGGAAAGGTGTATGTTCTGTGGAAACTGCTATACGATGTGTATGGCTCTTCCTCTTGCAGATAAGGAAGGAGACGGAATTGCTGTCCTTGCAGGTGGAAAGGTATCAAATAGGATTAGTCCTCCTAAGTTCTCAAAAGTAGTAGTTCCTTATCTTCCAAATAACTTCCCAAGATATCCTGAAGTATGTGAGGTTGTAAAAAGGATTCTTGAGACTTATGCAAAGGATGCTCGTAAATATGAAAGACTTGGAGATTGGGCAGAAAGGATTGGATGGGAGAAGTTCTTTGAAAAGTGTGGACTTGAATTTACAGAGCATCTTATAGATGATTACAGACTCCAGTATGATACATACAGGACAACAACACAGTTTAAGTTCACAGAGCCTGCATGGAAGGCATCTAAGGCAGTTGGAGGATTATAAAAAAAAAGAAAGGAGATGATATAATGGGAATAGAGGAAATAAAAAAAGCAATTTTGGAGTTTGCTGAATCAAGTAAAAAATCAAAATTTTACTTCAAGGACATGGAAAAGGCTGTTCAGCAGAAGATTCCTGATGCAAAAAGCAGGGACATAAAAAAGGCTGCTACAGAACTTGTAAATGAAGGAAAGCTTGAGTATTTTTCAACAGGAAGCACCACGATGTATGGACTTAAAGGAAGATAAGATAGAATTCTGGTTTTAAAAGAGCATAAAACCCCCTCTTACAAAGAGGGGGTTTTTTTATTAAAGGAGGAAAGATTATGAAAAAGTCTCCAAAAAGTGCAGAGGAATTTATTGCTGAACAAAAAAGAATCCTTTCAGAAAATCCAGAATGCGCTACAGCAAGTTATAACCTTGGAGTGGCACTTCTTAAAGAAGGAAGACTTGATGAAGCATTAGAGGCTTTTAAAGATGCCGTTGAAAACAGTGCAAGGATGTTTGAGGCATGGGTAAATATTGGATATATCTACTATGTAAAAGGTGATCTGGAGATGGTTGTTGAAGCGAATAAAAGGGCAGCAGAGATTGAACCAAGATATGCAAGGGCATATGCAAACATTGGTTTTGCATATCTTCAGATGGGAAAACCTGATGAGGCAATAGAAGCACTTAAAAAAGCAATAGAACTTAATCCCAGGATCGTCCAGGCATGGAGTAATCTTGTAAGTGCGTATATTCAAAAAGGTCTGATAAAAGAAGCAATAGAGACTGGGAAAAAACTTGTTGAAATGGCTCCTGACTTTCCCTTAGGTCACAATAATCTTGCTGTTGCTTATTACTGTGATGGTCAATACAAAAAGGCTATTGAACATCTGGATAAAGCCATAGAACTTGGATTTAAAGTTCATCCAGACTTTTTGAAAGAACTTGAAAAATACAGATGAGCTTTGAAATTTCAAAGTTTGCATATCTTTTTGATCCTTATGATCAGCTTGTAAAAGAAGCAGACGAAGCCTTTCAGAGGATAAAGAAAGAGTATCCTGATTTGGTAAAATGTAAGATCCATTGTTCAGATTGCTGTTACGCAATATTTGGGATATTTCTCATAGAAGCTTTATTTTTGAAGTATGATTTTGAAAGGCTTGATAAAAAGGAAAAGGAAAAAGCTCTTCTTAGGGCAAGGGAAGCAGATGCTCAACTGAGAAAAGTTCAGGAGAGGTTAAGGCAATTTCAGGATGATCCTTACATGATAAACTATGTGCTTGCTAAGGAGAGAGTGAGATGTCCTCTTCTTTCAGAAAAAAATGAATGCATCCTTTATCCATATAGACCAATTATGTGCAGGGTTTATGGAATCCCGATTCTTATAAGAGGAAGTGTAAGAGTTTGTTACAGATCAGGATTTGAAAAAGGAAAAGTTTATACGACTTATAACTTAGACAAGACCTACAGAGAGCTTTATTCAATCACAAAAGAGATGCTAAATGTAGCTGGAGTAAAAGAAAAAGAAGAAAGAGCATCTCTTATGATATCTGTTTCAAAAGCAATAACTACTCCATTTGAAAAGCTTGTCAGGGGAGAAGTTCTTGAAGATACCTGTGAAGAAAGACAGTGTGATCGTCAGGAATGATTTCTTCTTTATAAAAGTTGCACATTGAAAAGAAGATTTCAGATATTTCCCTGAAACTAAGGCTTTTAAGAAGGGCTATTAAGTCCTTTTTTATTCCTTTTTCCAGGATTCCTTCAAGACAGAGTCCTTCTAATCCATTAAGGAAACCGACTATAGTTGGTTTTATTACTTGAGGATTTACAAAGACTAAATCTCCTATCCCATCTTCTCTGTCCTTTCTCATCCTTAGGGTCATGTTTAGGAGAAGATAAAGAAGAGCTGTTATGACAGGAAATCTTTCAGTATAAACTACTGGTCTGTAGTCTCTTACAGTCGTAAGTTTTACTTCAATCCTTTCGTCTTCTTTTTTTACTACAAAATCTCCTGCTGCATGATTCCAGAGACATATCTGTGAAAATGTTTCTGGATCAAAATAATATGTAAGTATGTATGCACATCTTTCGTAAATAGCTTCCTTTTGTCTTCTCGTTGCTTTAAAATATCCATTCTTTTCATCCCATATCCATAAATCCCTGTCCTTTCCTATATGCCATTCACAGAAATCTTTAAGCCATTCTGATGCCACAATGCATATTTTTTCATCTTTTATCCTTAGCTTTTTTATAAAATATGGTCTTGGAAGAAAAGACTTTCTACGAGTCTTTATGAGTTTCCTTATAAGATGGAATTCCCTTTCAAGAAAAGTGACCTTGTCCGATAATGCAAAAAGGACAGCAAGACTTTTTTCTCCGTTAATCTCAACCTTTGATACATGATAAAAAGCACCTATTTTTTCAATCCTGACAGTAATTTCTTCTATGTCCCTCAGATTTTCCTGAATAAACTCACATATAAGCCCAAAGAAATCTCTTAACTTAAGCCAAGGATGCTCTTTTTTAAGTGATAACTTAAGTGGTCTGTTTAGCAAGGAAGAGTCAATCTTTGATGAAGAGATCATATATTTTGCCTTCACAGCTTACTTAATGTATCTTCTACTATTTCATTTATGGTTTTGGAAACGATATTCCCTTTATCATAAACCGATATCCTGTTCATATCTCCTTTTAGTTTTGCAATCTCGTCTTTTAGTTCAGTTGCTCTGATCCTTCCAAGCAATATAACAGTCCATCCCCTTACTTCAGGATCTTTGTCTTCAAGAAACTTCCTGAAATATGAAGCCTTTTCTCTTAGAAGATCTGGTTTAGACTCAGATATCTTTGCAAGTGCCATTATAGTCTTTGCTCTTCTTGTCTTTTCTGAAGCTAACTGATAGAGATAAGGGATATATGAGTCATAGAGATCACAGTGAGCTATTATCTCTGCTACAGCAGAAAATGCTCCTACAGAATAGGAAGCTGAATCTACGAGAGAATAGAGAAGATTTTGGAAAAGTCTTGTAACTTGATTGTAATTCCTTTTGCTCATAACTGCACATACCTTTCCAAGTGCTTCTGCTGCTCTTTCTCTTATCAGAGGATCTGCAGAATAAAGCAGTCTTTGGATGTTTCTTATAAGCTTCTTATCTTTTCCTGCTATTCCAACAAGATCTTCTATTTTATATTCTGAAATAAGCCTTTCCACATCCTCCTTAGACAGTTTTTCAAAAACAGACTCTTCGTCCATTTTTTCTTCCTTTTTTAATTCTAAGGTATTAAGCCTTACAAAACAGAGAGCTCCATGAATCCTTCTTTGATCATAGGATCTGGAAGGGACAATAAGATGAGATATAGGATCATAGTTGTCTATTATTTCTGAAAAAAAATCTTCTCCTTCTGAAAGTTCCCATGCTTTATTCCAGTCTTTATTACACGCAAATACAAGTGCTTCTATAAGTGCATTGCCTATGTTCTTTCCACTTTCATCACATGCATACACTGCTCCACATGAACATCTACCTAAGAAGATGTCAGGATTTTCACTAGAAATCTCCGGTCTATTTATTGGAGTTCCACAAAATGGACATTTAGGGACCTGAACAAATTCTTTTGTCATTTTAATTCTACCTCCCTTGAGTCTTCATCATACTCAAAGTCTATTATCTCAAATCCATCCCCTTTTGCTCTGAACAAAAGATTCCACCTTTTGTATTTTTCTCCAGCAAATCCACAATTTATTACTCCTATCCTTCCTATCTTTTTCATCATCAATTTAGGAGCTATTTCTTGTTCAAATTTTTCTGTTATAAAGACCTTTTCTTCTTCAGTAAGTTCTCTCATTTTCTAATCCTCTGAATAGCCTGGAAGATCTATACTGAAACAAGATGTTCCAGAAGCACATGACCTTTGAACAATCTTTGGAGTTTTTTCACCCTCTGGGATTCCTACAATAGGATTTGTCTTGCTTACCACTCTTTCAACAGTATCTGACTTGCAATATGGACAGCTTATATCCACTTTTTCATTCCTTGAAGTAAAAAGTTTCTCAAAGATCTGTCCGCATCTCATACATCTAAATTCATAGATTGGCATCTTCCCCTCCTTAGGTTTGTTTGGTATCATTTTTTAACACATTTTGTAAAAATAAGAAACATGATTCTTTCTTTCCATCCCTGTATTGAAGCAGATATTCAGATTATCTTAGGTGACAAAAGACCTGGAAGGAGGGAGATAAAGTTTATAAAAGAAGCAGATGCCATAATTCTTCCTCAATCGTGTTCTAAAGAGCTTTTTGAAACTTGTATATCAAACAATCCTAAGGCTTATCTTTTTCCTGAATATAAAGTAAGATTTGAATATCCTGGAAAAACAGGTCAAATAAGACTTTTTAAAAAACTTTCCCTTCCTCATCCTGACTCAATTTGCCTGGATAACCCGGATCAGTTAAATATAGAAAGCCTTCCTTATGACTTCCCTTTTCTTATAAAAGAAGATCTATCTCATGAGGGAACAGGAGTATATCTGATAAGAAGCAGAGATGAACTTAAGGAAGTCATAAAAAATCTTGAGGGAAGGTTTATAATACAGGAGTTTGTGGAAACAGGAGGAAATGTTTTAAGAGTAGCAGTCATAGGAAAAAGACTTATATCTTACTGGAAAAGACCAATCTATCCTGATCAGGTTATAACGACATTGAGCAGAAATGCAAAGATAGATTACTTTTGGAAACCAGAACTTCAGGAAAAAGGAAGGAGTCTTGTAAGAGAGCTTATCTCTAAAACAGGTCTGAATCTATGTGCAGTTGATCTAATTTTCAGAAAAGAAAAGCCTCTCCTTTTAGAGATAAACTATTACTTTGGAAGAAGAGGATTGGGTGGATCTGAAAGGTTCTATCTTCTTCTTTTCCAGGCAGTAAAGGAATACTTAGAAGAGAAAAAAATAAAATCTGATTCAGTAAAACTAACAGAGGACCTAACCTTTTGAGGTTAGGTCCTCTTTTTTTTAAAGCTCAAGCCATGATTCTGAGAACAGAGTATGTCCTAATATGACCTTTGCTGTCTTTACATAATCTGCCAGCTTCCATCCATGATTTGGATTATCTGGTAGTGACTTTATGTCAATCTCTTCTCCATCCATTACCTTATAGATCAGCTCTTCAATATCTGGTCTTTCTCCTCTTGCAAGTGCAAGAAGACCATCATCATGAGCATCTGCAATACATGAATACATCCCCTTTCTTTTCAGCATTACCATATATGTCTGATTTATAATTGGTCTTAAGTGTTTTGGAACACCATTTGAAGAATTAGAAAGTCCACATGTGGATTTTACACCTGGTGCTATCTCCTGAAGCATATCCATAAACTCAAGAAGGCTTACAAGTTGCTGCTGCTGGATGTTAAGTGGTGTGACAATCCCATCTACGAATATGTCTTCATTTTTGATTCCTGCCTGATTCATGGCATAGATGAGTTCTGCACAGAGTGCAGCCCTTTCATTTGCATCTCTTGGAAGCCCTTCTGGTCCCCAAAGAAGTGCAATAACCTGTGCATTATACTTTACGGCAAGAGGAATAAGCTTTTCGTATCTTTCTGGTCTGCACATAATGGAATTTATAAGTGCTCTTCCACTTTTATGTGCTGCAAGTCCTGCTTCCATTGCTTCTATATTGGATGTGTCAAGGCTTAATGGAGGATGATCAGGAACTTCTTCTTCTATCGTCTTTACAATCCATTCCATAAGTTCAGGACCTTCTTTTCTTGCAGGTCCAATGTTTATATCTATCCATTCCATCCCTCTTTCTTTTTGATACTTCACCTCTTCAATAATTGGTCTTGGATCTCTCTTTTTAAAAGCCTCTGCAAACTTCTTACTTACTATGTTTATGTTTTCTCCTATCAACTTCATAAGACCACTCCTTTCCTTAGATTTTTGGTTGATATCCAAGTTCTCTCAGGAATTTTGGAATAAGTGCAGCATCTCTTGGACCTATTATTATTTCCCAATCTGGAAGCTCTTCTTCAAGCTCTCCACTTACTGCAGCTGCATATCCTGGAATTATCAGCTTCTTCTGAGCTACCTTTTCTTCTATCCCGCATCTTTTTACAAATGCAGCAATAAGATCACCTGAGAACTTTCCTGCTGCCCATGCTGTCATTACAGAAAGACCTTCTGTGTCCATTATAAGAAGCCAGCTTGGAACACGGCTTCCTTCTACTTCTCCACTTACAATGAAGTAAGTGAGAGAGAAGTTTGTTGTAATAAGAACAGGAGAGTTTTCATCAGGTGAATTTATTTCATAGATTCCTTCTGTTACTGTCATTGGTCTTTGTGGATCAGTAAAGATGTTGAGTCTTTCTACAAGAAGTGGAAATAGGCTTTCACCTCTGAAGTCAGAAAGAACTACCATGCTTCCATATTTTGCAATAAGCATAGATGCTATCATTGTCTCTACATCAAGATTGCTTGCCATCTCACATGGAAAAGTTATTGTTGGAAATCCAAGTGCCCTGTTTCCTGTCTTAAGTGCTGCCCTTCTTATCACAACCATATCCTGAAATAGCTGTTTCAGTTCTCTTGATCCTGGATCAAGAACAAGTTCCTTTAGTCCCATTCCTGTAAGTTTTTCTGTAAGAGGGATAAGATCTTCAACGCTTTCTGCCTTTACTGCAAGAGGGAGCTTCATCTCTTTTGCCATATTTCCCATTTCGTCTACATTTTCCTTTGTTGCAGCATAAAGAAGTGGTCTTTTGAATGAGCAGGCCTCTGCTGCCTTTCTCAAGACATCCGGTTTATCACTCATAAGGACAAGATTGAATTCACTTTCTCTTGCAATCTTTTCTGCTACAGTCTTAAACTTTTCAGCATTTCCATCAACATCCTTAAGTGCAACAAATTCTGGTCTCAAGTTAAGTCCAACTCTTTCATACTGAAATGCATTCCATATTTTCAGTTTCTTATCAAGCTGATCCATGTCTATGTCTGAAGTAACAAGGACACCTATTGCAGTAGGATTATAAAATGTCTTTTCATGTCTGAACATTACGGTTTCTCCACCTACTGTAAACGCTCTTACTCCTGCACCTATCTTTACAGGACGGATAGGTGGAGCAGATGCTTCTGCAAGCTTTTCTCTTGCTTCATCAGATATGTATGGACACTGATCAAGCTCTGCCTTTCCTGCAGCAAGATTCATTGCAAATGCAAGACATGTAGGAACTCCGCATTCACCGCAGTTTTTCTTTGGCAAAAGCTTAAATATTTCTATTCCAGTTAATCCCATCCTCTCATCTCCTTTTTTTTATTTTTTGCCTGGGCTATGAAAGCCCAGGCTTTTTCATTATTCTCCTCCCATAATAGGAGGCATCTTAAGAGCAGGATGATCTTTCTTCTTCAGGAATTCAAGGATTGTATCCTCATCTGTTCCAACAGTTTCATCTGCAATCCTGTCAAGAAGATCAGGAACTCCAACCTCTTCTGCCCTCTTCTGGAATCTTTCTCTTATCTCTTCCTTAAGTGACTTTGGCATCCATACAAGACGGAGTATTCCACCATCTGCTCTCAGGAACTTTTTCTGAGTTATGTTGAACTTTGAATGACCAAGGAATCCTGGTGACTGCTGACCTCCTCCTATCGTTCCTGCAAGTGTCGTGAACTTCATTCCGCAAGGTGTGTCTCCTGTATATTCTCTGTTGACTGTCATGATTCCATTGCATTTTGGAAGAACTGCTGCAATACATTCACAGCAACCACATGTCGTCATTGGATAATGAATCATGCTGTATATGCTTACTCTCTGAACTGACTGACGAGATGCCTTATATACAAACTCATTTACTCCTTTGAATTCTCCACGAAATTCATCAATGACTTCACCTTTTTCTACTGGCTGATTTGGTCCTGTTGGATTTATCTTATGAGAAGCTTTGCAGTCAAGCCAGTTGTATGCACCACAAAGTCCTGTTCTTTCTGGAGTAATAATGCATACATGGTTTGGTGCAAATGACTGACAAAGTGTGCATGAATAGAATACATCAACTTCCTCATCTGTCATCTTTTCTACTCTCTCATCCCTCTTTCTGTATTCTTCGCGTGCTCTTTTTGTAAGCTTTTCAACTTCTTCTGGATCAGTATAAAGTGTAACCTGAACCTTGTCCACAATTGCACTAAAGTCCTGATGGAACTTTGCATGAAGTATCTTTCCTATATGTTCAAGTTTGAATCCTTTTTCTATAGCCTTATCACTTATCCTTATCCAAGCAATGTCTCTCTGTCCTATGTGCATGACATACTGTGCATAGTTTATAAAGTGATGGATCTGTCTTTCAAGGATTGGTTCAAAGTCTTCCTGCATCTCACGACCAGCTATCTGGACAAATATTCCAAGAGGAAGTGCATCTCCTTTCTTTATATCGGTTATGTCAGGACCAATTACCTCTATCTTTCCATCCTCTATCTCATTCATATCTGCCATCTTGCACAGCTCTGTGCACTGTGTCCTTCCTCCACCGAATTCACAGTAAAGATCAGCCTTTCTTACTCTTTCACCTTCAAATGCAGGACCATATGCAACTGGAATGTCTATCTCTGTTACTGTTACCTTAAGACCTCTTACTTCTATTGACTTTGATACAATTTCATCGTGCTTTACATTAGATACGACATGCTCATATGTGCAGATTCCTGTTGGACGGATTTCAGGAATATCTGTATCAGCAATTGTTGGGAATCCCCAGTTTATTGCACCTGCTGCATTTGCTGCCCACTCTGCATTTACCTCACCAAGTGCATTTACAAATGCAAACACTCTATCTTTGTTATATTTCAGAATCCTCTTATAGTCTCCTGGAGGAATTCCTCCAAATGCCATTGCAACCCTGCATGCAAATCCAAGAGCAAATACTACTGAAGAAATATCTGGTCCAAATGGGACGAGTCTTGTTGTCCATCCAAGCTGAACTCCTTGTTCTAAGAGCTGTTCTGCAAATGTCGTTCCGTTCTGATTTGCATGCATAAATACATAAATGCTTTTTACCTGATATTCTTCTGCTATCTTTTTTGCTGTCTCTGGATCTGGTGCTGCACCTACAATTGCTACAAATCCTGGAGCAGTTCCGTCAACAAACTCAACTCCTCTTTTTCTCATAATCACATCATCTGCTGCACCAAGCCAGATCTTTCCATGTTCCACATCAGGTTCTTCTGCTCCTGGCTGATAAAAGTCTGGATCTTCTATGTATCTTATTGCCTCAACAATCTCTTCAGCAATAAGAGCAGCCATTCCTGCATCAAGTGTTGGACCAAGATATGGAAGATGACAGTCTTTCTTTACATGAGGTGGAAGAAGGGCACGGGCAAGTTCAAGTGGTTTTTTTGCAGATTCAAGATCCGTTACCTTTATTCCCGTAAGTGAATATATGATTGGGAGATAGTATGCTGTATTTGGAAATTCAAGTTTCTGGCTTCCGCCATACTTTTCCAAAGCTTTCTTATAAATTCCTTCTGCCTTTGAAACTATATTATATGCTCCCTGAATTGCTGCAAATGCTACAAGTTTTGACATTCTTATTCCCTCCCTTCCTGAGAGTATTTTTAAACTGCTTCAAGTGCACGTCTTGCAGCCATATCAAACAGGATTCTTTCACGAGCCTTATCTATTCCTAATTCTTTGCGTTTCTTATCTATGTGAGCTACTATCTTCTTAGCCATCTCTTCAGGATCATGAGCCACATCCCACATTCCACCATAAAGCTTTTCCAGATGCTTAAAAAGATATTCTTTAAATTCAGGTGCTCCATCTACTGGAAGATGTCCACCAAATACTGTATATACTCCTGATGCTACAAAATAGTGTCCAATTGATATTGCTTTTTCACTCATCCATTCTGGAGCTGCACCTGCTACTGGAAGATCACTTATGTCGTTTCCAAGTCCACCTGTTTTTACCATTTCTGTGAGTGCCATAAGGACTCTGCTATTGTCTACACATGATCCCATGTGTATTACAGGTGGAATTCCTACTGCCTCACATATCTCTGTAAGACCTGGACCACAGTAAACCTTTCCTGCTTCTGGAGTAAGAAGACCTGCCTTTGCACATGCAATAGCATTACATCCCGTAGTTACGACTAATACATCTTTCTTTATAAGCTGTTTTACTACTTCTATGTGAAAACTATCATGAGGTATCCTTGCATTATTGCATCCTACTACACCTGCTACACCTCTTATCCTTCCATTTATTATGTTGTCATTCAGTGGGACATATGAACCACGGAATGTTCCACCAAGATGATAGTTTATTGCTTCGTAACTGAAGCCTGCAATAAGATCTTGTCTTACATCTGGAATAACAACAGGCTTTTCTCTGTTTGGGAAGTTTTCAATAGCAATTTTTACAATCTTTAAGGCGTCCTCATATGCAGTGTGTTCATCAAACTCAATATGTATGCAGTTTCCTGATCTTATTCTTGCTCTTGGATTTGTAGTAATTATCTTCGTATGGAAGCATTCAGCAACATTTGCAATATTTTCCATTATACACTGAATATCTACCACCATTGCATCCACAGCACCTGTAACAATTGCAAGCTCCTGCATCAGGAAGTTTCCTACAAGAGGAATACCATGTCTCATAAGGATTTCATTTGCAGTGCAGCAGATTCCTGCAATCTGGATTCCTTTTGCTCCTTTTTCTTTTGCAAGTTTTTGCATTTCAGGAGAATTTGCTGCTTCTACTATCATTTCACTCAGAAGTGGTTCATGTCCGTGAACAATTATGTTTACATGATCTTCTTTAAGAACTCCAAGATTTGCACTTCCTCTTACAGGGAATGGACAACCAAAAAGTATGTCCTGAAGATCTGTTGCAAGCATAGATCCACCCCATCCATCTGCAAGGGCAGCTCTTGTGCACTGTTCAATTATATTCTCGTAGTCCTGATCAACTCCTATATGAGTCCTGTGCATAATTTCAACTATCTCTCTGTCTATTCCTCTTGGAATCACTCCAAGCTTTTTCCAGAGCTCATACCTTTGTTTTGGTGCCCTTCTTATCGTAATGACCTCTCCCTCTTGCTGACCCCACTGAGCAAGAACCTTTTCTCCAACTTCTATAGCTATCTCATTTATGTCCCTGTCAAGGACTTTTCCATCTACCTCCACTGTCGTATCAACACCTATATCTCTTGCAAGCTCAAGCAGCTTTTCCACATCCTTTATCTTGTAATCCTTTACTTCTCCTCTTGCTGCAGCAAGAAATGTCTCTGCTACTGCCCTTCCATGATCAGAATGAGCAGCAGCACCAGCAGCAATCATCCTTGCAAAGTTTCTTGCTGCAATCGTATTAGCAGTAGCACCGCAGAGTCCTTTTCTTGTATCTTTTCCATCTACGATGCTTTTTGGTGTAAGTGGAAGTCTGCAAGGACCTTGACCACAGTTTTTACAGCATGTTCCCTGGACTCCAATAGGGCAAGGGGACATCTCTTCTGCTCTGTCAAAGATCGTGTCTATTCCTAATTCCCTTGCCCTTTCTATCATCTGGATTGTTGCTTCATCTATGCTGAGCTCTGAAGCCTTCTTAGGCTCTTTCTTTTTTGGAGCTGCTTTTTTCTTTTCCTCAGCCATCTTGAGGTTCCTCCTCTTGTTTTTTTATTTTCTTCTTTTATGGATACGATCAAGATTTCGGATAATCTTATCAACCAAGGAAAGCTGTTCTTTTGCTGGGGTCTTCTTGACCTCCTTTTTCATCTCTGCTTCCCTCTGTGCTAAGATTTTTTCTCTAAGCTCAGCTCTCTTTCTTCTAAGTTCAAGAAGCTCTTCCCTTTCCTTTTCTCTTGCCTTTCTTCTTTCTTCTTCTGCCTTTCTCCTTGCTTCTTCTTCAGCCCTTCTTCTAGCTTCTTCCTCAGCCTTTCTTCTTGCTTCCTCTTCAGCCTTTCTCCTTGCTTCTTCTTCTGCTTTTCTTCTTGCTTCTTCCTCTGCCTTTCTCCTTGCCTCCTCTTCAGCCCTTCTTTTAGCCTCTTCTTCTGCCTTTCTTCTTTCTTCTTCCTCTTTCTTTCTTCTCTCCTCTTCTTCCTTTGCCCTTATCTCTTCAAGTCTTACAACCTTTTCCTCAACCTTTGGAGGCTTCTCTTCTGGAGGTTTTTCTTCTACCTTTGGCTTTTCTTCTACTTTTACTTCTGGTTTCTTAGGAGGAGCTTCTTTCTTAGGAACTTCTTTCTTTTCTTCAACTGCAAATTCAAGATTTGGTTCAGGAGAGATAGAAATGAGATCAACTTCTTTTTCTTCAAGCCTCTTCTTTATTCCTTCAATCTGCATTGCACTTCCACCATTTATCATAAGATCTATGAAAGAGCGCACAAGCCTTACACTTTCTGGATGTCTGAGGACCACTATGTCAGATCCTGCAAGAAGATAGCATATAGCAGCAGTTACTTCCATAAGGATTGCTCTTCTTTCTGGATCTCCCATTGCAGGAGCTTCTTCTATGTCCATTCTTGCCTCTTTACATTTCCAGACTTCATTTCCGATATTGTTTATAATAGGACACTGAAGTTTATCGTCTCCTTGATTAAGAGCAGCAATCCTTATTCTTTCCATAACAGAATAACTGTATTCAAGTCCATATCCAAGACCACCTGTAGTTGGATCAATTATTACCTTATCCAGGCTTACTCCTAACTGTTCAAGGAGGATGTTCAGCTGTTTTGCTAAGTTTACATCAATTGGAGAAGAAGCAACTATGATATGATTATATCCTATTGCACTTGCACCTACACCTTTGTGATTCTTTTCTTCTACTGGAGCAAGAGCTATGTTCTTTCCTTCACAGACCTCTGCAATTGCTTTAAGGACTTCTTCATCCTTTTCAGCATTAGCCGTTCCCCATACAATTACTGGAACATCCACAGCTTCTACCACTTTTTTTACTACCTCTGCTGCCTCTTTTGCGGGTCTGTTCATTCCATTTGGATCAGTGCTCTTTAGCTGAATTACTATAAGATCAGCTCCATATTCTTCTACACACTTCTTTGCCCATTTTTCTGGAGATGAAATCACATCTTTAAATGGCTCAATGGCAGCTTCAGGCCATTCATTTGAAGGATCGTAATCCCAGATTTCCATAGCTATCTTTGGAGGATTTGGAATATTTCCTTCAAATACATGAAATGGGAGAACTTCCTCTCCCCCTACCTTCACGGCTTTAGGACCTGTTCCTATTACTACTTCCCTTATCTTCCCTGAATATGTCTCTTTTGGTATTTCAAAAGCCAATTTTATCCCCCCTTTCAATTTTTCGGGTTAACATATAAATAACGCAGCATATTTGTCAAGTAATTTTTTTTCTTTTTCACTTATTAGCTTATTATTCTGTCAAAGATAGCATAAGCCCTTCTCAGTGCCAAAGAGTCCTTAGTCAGTTGTGTAAGTGGTTTTCTGTAAAGCTCAAATTCGTGTATCATGGGATCTTCAGGGATTGAACCTATCAGTTTTAGATTAAATTTTTTTGCCTCATCTTTAAGAATCTCTTCTTCTTTTTCTTCCTTTATCATATTTATAACCAGATACTTTTCTTTTATGCTAAAATTAAGCTCATCAGCCAGATTAGCTATTCTAAAAGCCGTCTCAATTCCTCTTAAACTAGCATCAGAGACAGTAATGAGTATGTCCATATCTTTTGCTCTTAACCTGCTTATATGTTCCATTCCAGCTTCGTTATCTATGACAATATAAGGATAGTTCTTGAGGAGTCTTGATAGAAATTCTGTAAGAAGGGCATTAGCAGCACAATAACAGCCAGGACCTTCAGGTCTTCCCATAGCTATAAGATCAAAGCCATCTGCTTCTACCAGTGCTTCGTTTATTTTCATTTCTATGAACATATCCTTTGTCATTCCAAGTGAAGCTGCCTTTTCTTTCATCTCTTCTCTTGCATCACTTACAGTAGTTTCTACCTTAAGACCAAGGACTTCGTTTAAGTTTGAATTAGAATCTGCATCTACTGCAAGCACAGGAACTTTTCCCTTTTCTACAAGATATCTTACAAGAAGTCCTGCTAAGGTCGTTTTTCCTGTCCCTCCTTTTCCAGCAAACCCTATGCATTTTCCCATCTATTCCCTCCTTTTTGCTTTTATCACTCTGAACCTTCCAGAATAATCTTTAATCGCCTCTATTTCAGAATAATTTCCCGTCTCTTTCAGCATCTCTTCTACAGCTTCTTTCTGATGAGGAGCTATTTCCATAATAAGCCAGCAGTTAGGATAAAGGAATCTATGAGCATCCATAATGATCCTTTTTATTACTTTCAGTCCTCCCTGTCCTCCACATAACGCTATCTTAGGCTCCCATTTTACTTCCCTTGGAAGAGATTCATATTCTTCTTCAGCTACATAAGGAGGGTTTGTTACTATAAGATGAAACCTTTTTTCTTTTACAGGCTCCCAGAGATCTCCTTTTATAAAAACTATCCTGTCAGCTGTATTATTCATCTTTGCATTACAGATTGCTATATCTATTGCTTCAGCAGATATATCAGTTGCCCAGATCTTGGCATTTGGTATCTCTTTTGCTATTGCAATTGCTATTGCTCCTGAACCTGTCCCAAGATCAAGGACATGTGGGGAATTGAGATTTTTTAAGATCTCAACAGAATGTTCAACAAGGAGTTCTGTTTCAGGTCTTGGAATAAGGACATAAGGATTTAGTTTAAGTTCAAATGTCCAAAAGCTCCATTTTCCAAGAATATATTGAACTGGCTCTCCAGCAACTCTTCTTTTCATAAAATCCCAGAACCTTTTTAATTCCTTTTCTTTAATCCTTAAAGGATATACGTATAACTTCTCTGGTGAAATGCTTAAAATCTCACTTAAAAATATCTCAGCAATCCTTCTAGGATTTTCTATGCCTTTTTTTTGCAGATACCTTATTCCAGCTTCCAAGACCTTTTTTGCAAGTAAGCCTTTATTCCAGTTCAATCTTGTGTTTTTCTAAAGCCTCTGTCTGGAAATATGTAATAAGAGGGTCAATGATCATATCAAGATCACCTTCAAGGATGTCATTTAACCTATAAAGAGTAAGACCAATTCTGTGATCTGTTACTCTTCCCTGTGGAAAATTATAAGTCCTTATCTTTTCACTTCTTTCTCCTGTTCCTATCATACTCCTTCTTTCTTCTGCTATCTTTTTCTGTTGCTCTTTTCTTTTCATTTCAAGAAGTCTTGCTCTCAGGACCTTCATCGCCTTTGCTTTGTTTTTATGCTGAGACCTTTCATCCTGACATGTAACAACGATTCCTGTAGGGATATGCGTAATCCTTACAGCAGAATCAGTAGTATTTACATGCTGTCCTCCATGACCAGATGCCCTAAATACATCTATACGGAGATCTTCTGGTCTTATTTCTACTTCTACCTCTTCTGCTTCTGGAAGAACAGCAACTGTTACAGTAGATGTATGGATCCTTCCCTGTGATTCTGTCTCAGGGACCCTTTGAACCCTGTGAACACCTGCCTCATATTTTAGTCTACTATAAGCTCCTTTTCCCTGTATAAGGACTATTACTTCCTTGAATCCTCCTTTTCCTGTAACATGTCTGCTTAGGACTTCTGTCTTCCATCCTTTAAGCTCTGCATACTTTGTATACATCCTAAAAAGATCAGCAGCAAAAAGTGCTGCTTCTTCTCCTCCTGTTCCTGCACGGATTTCTAAGATAATGTTTTTTTCATCATTTGGATCTTTTGGAAGGAGAAGAATCTTTAGTTCTCTTTCAGCCTTTTTCAGTTCTTCATTAAGTCTTTCTATCTCTTCTGCTGCAAGCTTTCTTATATCAGGATCCTTGTCTTTAAGAAGAGTCTTATTCTCTTCTATTTCCTCTTTTATAGAACGATATTTTCTGAAAGCGTTTACGATAGGTGCAAGTGCTCCATGTTCTTTTGCTATCTTCTGATAGAGCTTAGGATTCTTTATTACTTCAGGCTGAGAGAGTTTTGCTTCAAGTTCATTAAACTTTTCTTCTATGTCCTTTATCTTTGCAAGAACTTCCATTTACTTTTCCTCTTCCTTTTTCTTATCTTCATAATATTTTTCGTATTTCTTCATAAAACTTTCAACCTTCCCTGCAGTATCTACAAACTTCTGCTGTCCTGTAAAGAACGGATGACACTTTGAACATACTTCAACTTTTATCTCCTTTAAGGTTGAACCAGTAACAAACTGATTTCCACAAGCACATCTTACTATTGCATTATCATAATACTTTGGATGTATTCCTTTTTTCATTTTATCCCCTCCTCATTCACTCATAGACTGAAGGAATTCTTTATTATTCTTTGTTCCTTTCATTTTTTCAAGTAAAAATTCCATGCTGTCTATAGGGGTAAGTGGAGCAAGAAGTTTTCTGAGAATCCAGATCCTGTTGAGTTCTTCTTTATCCAGAAGGAGCTCTTCTTTTCTTGTTCCAGAACGATTTATATCAATAGCAGGGAATATTCTTCTGTCAGCAAGCTTTCTGTCAAGGTGAACCTCCATATTACCTGTTCCTTTAAATTCCTCAAATATTACCTCATCCATCCTGCTTCCTGTATCTATAAGTGCTGTAGCAATTATCGTAAGACTTCCTCCTTCTTCTACATTCCTTGCTGCACCAAAGAAGCGTTTTGGTTTATGAAGAGCATTTGCATCAATTCCACCTGAAAGGACTTTTCCACTAGGAGGTGTAATTGCATTATATGCCCTTGCAAGCCTTGTAAGACTGTCAAGAAGTATCATGACATCTCTTTTGTGTTCAACAAGTCTTTTTGCCTTTTCTATTACCATCTCTGCAACTTGAACATGTCTTTGAGGAGGTTCATCAAATGTAGAACTTATAATTTCTGCAGCATCTACAGATCTCATCATGTCCGTTACTTCTTCTGGTCTTTCGTCAATAAGAAGTATTATCAGGTATATCTCTTTATGATTCTTTGCAACACTGTTTGCAATGTTCTGAAGAAGCATAGTCTTTCCTGTTCTTGGAGGAGCAACAATAAGACCTCTCTGTCCTTTTCCTATTGGTGCTATAAGATCAAGTATCCTTACTGAATAGTTCTCAGGATCATCTGTCTCAAGTCTTATCCTTTCATTTGGATAAAGTGGAGTAAGGTTATCAAAAAGGATCTTATTTTTTGCAACTTCTGGATCATCGTAATTTATCTTTTCAACTTTCAAAAGTGCAAAGTATTTCTCTGAATCCTTTGGTGGTCTTATAAGCCCTGAAACTGTATCTCCTGTCCTGAGATTGAATTTCCTTATCTGAGAAGGAGATACATATATATCATCTGGGCCTGGCAGATAATTAGAATCAGGAGCTCTAAGAAATCCGAATCCATCAGGGAGAACCTCTAAGACACCTTCTCCATATATTGGACCTTCTTTTTCAGCATAAGCCTGAAGAAGAGAAAATATAAGGTCCTGTTTCTTCATTCCAGAAATTCCTTCTATATTATACTTCTTAGCCAATTCTGTAAGTTCATTAATCTTCATAGACTTTAGCTGTGACAAGTTCAACATACTTCAATACCTCTTTTTTGATAAATTTGAACTAAATTTAGGGAAGGATTTTTGATTTTTTTAAAAATTTTATTATTTGGATTCTTTATTGTCAAGTCTTCTAATTCTAAGATAACATTCTTCATATCTTCTGGTAAGTTTGCAGAAAATTCAACTTTTTTTCCTGTATATGGGTGATAAAATGCTATTCTTTTTGAATGAAGCATCTGTCTTGGTATAGAAAGATCCTTTCTTATCTTTCCATACAGATTATCTCCCAAAACAGGATATCCTATATGGCTTAAATGAACTCTTATCTGATGAGTCCTTCCTGTCTTTGGAAAAGCTGAAATAAGAACTATATCTCCAGGAAGTTCTGATATCTTTTTCCAAAAAGTTACTGCCTTCCTTCCAGAAGGAGAGACCGTCATCTTTGTTCTAAGATTTGGATGCCTTCCAATAGGAAGATCTATAACTCCTTCATCTTCTTTTACAGGTCCTTGGACCAGAACCCAATACTCCTTTTCTACTAAACCTTCTTTAAATTGTTCAGAAAGCAACTTATGGGAAAAATCATTCTTTGCTATAACCATAATACCTGAAGTGTCTTTATCAAGACGATGCACTATTCCTGGTCTTAAAACTCCTCCTATCCCAGAAAGATCTTTACACCTGTAAAGCAGTCCATGAACCAGAGTTCCACTGTAATGTCCAGGAGCAGGATGAATTACAATACCAGCAGGCTTATTTATAACAGCAACATAAGAATCTTCATATATTATCTCAAAGTCTATAGCTTGAGGTTCAACTTTTAAAGGTTCTTCCTCTGGAACTGCTATATAAACCTTATCATTAGCTTTTACTTTATAACTGCACTTTACCTTCCTTTTATTTACTTCTACAAAACCATTTTTTATAAGATACTGTATCCTGTTTCTTGAAAGCTCCTTATCCTTTTCTGACAGAAATACATCTAACCTTTTTCCTTGATCTTCCAAAGAGACTGAATAAATAGCCTCTCGGGCTATTTTCATACTATTCTGAACAGACTATCCTTTCCAAGTCTCTTTTTACTTCCTCTTCATCTACATTCTTTGCAAGAGATATCTCTTTTACCAGGAGAGATCTTGCAGTATTTAAAAGTTTCTTTTCTCCAAATGAAAGCTCTTTTTCTTTACTCAGACTCATAAGATCTCTATACACTTCTGCCACATCATATACAGATCCTGTTTTCAGTTTTTCCATATGCTCCCTGTATCTTCTGTTCCATGTCCTTTTGTCCATCTTTTTTATGTTATTGTTTTTCTTCTTCAGAATAGAATAGATCTTTGGGATCTCACTTTCTTCAATAAGATCTCTAAGACCTACATTTTTTGCATTATCTGTAGGGATCATGATGATCATGTCCTTATCAAGGATTCTCATTACATAAAAGTCCTGATACTTTCCTGAAATCTCTTTCCTCTCAATCCTTTCTATTACTCCCACTCCATGAGCAGGATAAACTGCTAAGTCTCCTTCCTTAAACATTAATCATACCCCCTCCCTTCCTTTTTTATTTGGCCTGCCAAAAAGGCAGGCCAATTGTTTTTTTTAGAGTCTGAGAAGAAGTCCTACATTAGGAAGAGCAGGAGCAATTACAAGTGATACAACTGACATAAGCTTTATGAGAATGTTCATTGCTGGGCCAGATGTATCCTTAAATGGATCTCCTACGGTATCACCAACAACTGCTGCTTTATGATTCTCAGATCCCTTTCCTCCAAGATTTCCTGCTTCTATCCACTTCTTAGCATTGTCCCATGCACCACCACCATTTGCCATAAACAGTGCAAGGAATACTCCCATTATTGTTGCTCCAAGAAGTGTTCCGCCAAGAGCATATTTTCCAAGAAGGAATCCTACGATAGGAGGAGTAAGGACTGCTATAAGACCAGGTGCTACCATTTCCCTAAGAGCAGCTTCTGTTACTATACTTACACATGCAGCTGGATCTGGTCTTGCTTTTCCTTCAAGGAGTCCTGGGATCTCTCTAAACTGTCTTCTTATCTCCTCTACTACTTTAAAAGCAGCCTTTCCAACTGAACTCATTGTAAGGGCTGCACATAGCATTGGAACAATTCCACCAATAAATGCACCTATGACCACCATTGGATTTTTGATGTCAATAATCTTGAGTCTTGCTGACTGTGAGTATGCAACAAAAAGAGCAAGTGCAGTAAGGGCAGCAGAACCTATTGCAAAACCTTTTCCTATGGCAGCAGTTGTGTTTCCGAGTGCATCAAGGCTGTCAGTAATTTTTCTTGTCTCTGGACCAAGTCCTGCCATTTCAGAAATTCCACCAGCATTGTCTGCAACAGGACCATAAGCATCAACTGTCATCGTTGCACCTACTGTTGAAAGCATTCCTACTGCAGAAAGTCCTATTCCATATATTCCTGCTGTCTGGTATGCGATAAATGTAGCAAGGCAGATTCCGAGAACTGGAAGATATGTTGACTCCATTCCTACTGCAATTCCAGCAATAATCGTGGTAGCTGGACCTGTTTGTGTCTGTTCTGCAATCTTTCTTATTGGAGGACCTGATGTATAGTATTCAGCAAGAAGTCCTATTGCAATTCCACAGAGAAGTCCTGAAAAGACTGCCCAGAATGTTCCTATAGGCATTCCCATTGCTTCTACTATTACTACTGTAAGCAGAGTAAAGATTCCTGCTGCTATGAATGTCGTATTTCTAAGAGCAGCTGCAGGATCTCCTTTCAGGAAAAGTCTGATAGAGAATATTCCTATAAAAGAGCTGACAAGTCCTGCCATTACAACGAGTATAGGAAGTGACATAAACTTAAGCTTTATAGCTGTTGGTGTAAGTCCTTTGAACATAGGATATTTCTGGACAAATTCAGAAAGGGCTTCTTTTGTATCAATAGGAAGTGTTGCACCTATTGCAATTGTAGCAACAACTGAACCTACAAATGACTCAAATATATCTGCTCCCATTCCAGCAATGTCACCGACATTGTCTCCAACATTGTCTGCAATGACACCAGGATTTCTTGGATCATCTTCTGGAATTCCTGCTTCAACCTTTCCAACAAGATCAGCACCTATGTCTGCAGACTTTGTATAAATTCCTCCTGCAACACGGGCAAAAAGTGCTATGGAGCTTGCTCCCATTGCAAATCCATTTATATACCTTGCAGTTTCTGGGCTTTTACCATAAACATAGAACCAGAAACCAAGTCCAAGAACTGCAAGTCCTGCAACAGCAAGTCCCATAACAGATGCTGAGAAGTATGAGATGTTAAGAGCTGCTGCCTGTCCATGTTTATTAGCAGCTTCTGCAGTCCTTGCATTTCCTCTAGTAGCTGCTGTCATTCCAGAAAATCCCGCACACATAGAACAGAATGCACCTGTTATAAATGCTATAGATGTTCTCCATTCGTGAAGCACAAGTCCAAGTAGGATGAATACTGCTGCTATGAAGAAAAGAAGGGCTGTGTATTCTTTTTTAAGAAATGTCATTGCACCAATATGAATCATCTCTTCAAGTTCCTGCATCTTCTCATTTCCATTTGGCTGTTTTTTTACATAGCAGTAAATTAAAAAAGCTAAAAGAAGACTAAAAAGTCCTAAGAAAGGTGCATATACTGTTAGCTTCTCCATCTTACCTCCTCCTTTACTTTATTTTTATTCCGTTTATTTTGTTCATTGCATAATCTATTCCGTTTGAAACAAAAAGCTCACAACCTTCTATGGCAATTGGAATAACTTTTTCTATTGTCTTTCTTTGATCTTTGTAAAATGGAGAAAGAACAAAATCTTCTATTCTTTCTCCATACCTTGGTCTTCCTATTCCTATTCTAAGTCTAGGGAAATCCTGACTTCCAAGCTCTTCTATTATAGACTGCACTCCTTTATGCCCTCCTGATCCCCCATTTCTTGCTAACCTTAGCCTTCCAAGAGGAAGATCCAGATCATCATGAATTACCAGGATGTTTTCTGTTTTTATGTCATAACAGTCTTTATAAGCCCTCACGGCTTTTCCACTTAAGTTCATAAAAGTTAAAGGACACTGCAAAATCACCTTCTTTCCTCCAAGTTCAACAAAGGCAACTTTACAAAGATCAGATTCAATTAAATTAACACCTAACTTTGAAACCCAATTTTCTATAACCCTAAAACCCAAGTTGTGTCTTGTATTTTCAAATTCAGATCCTGGATTCCCTAAACCAACAATAAGATACACATCTACTTCTTTTCATCACCTCCTTTCTATTTTAAATCTCAAACCTGTTTTTCTTCTGTTTCTTCAGTCTTTTCTTCTTCCTCTGTAGCTGTTGGAGCTGAAACCACAGCTATTGTTACATCAGGATCTTCTTCTGGTTTTACACCTTCTGGGAACTTTATGTCCCTTACATGAATAGAATCACCAATGTCCAAGTTTGAAACATCTACTTCAAGGACATCTATGAGTTTATCAGGAAGACAGGAAATAGTTATCTGTCTCATAATATGCTCTAAGACACCACCTTTTGAAACACCTACAGGAGTATTTACCAGTTTGACAGGAATTTCTACTGTTATCTCTTTATCTGGAGCTATTTCATAAAAGTCTACATGAAGAGGAGCATCTGTTATAGGATCTATCTGTATCTCTTTTATCATTACCTTCCTTACCTCTTCTTTTCCATCAGAATGGAGCTTTAGATCAAAAAGTATCAGAGCTTCTTTTTCTGTTCTTTTCATAAGGAGATCTATATCCCTTCTGTTCAAAGTGAGCATAATGGGCTGTGTCTTTGGTCCGTATAATATTCCAGGAAGCTTATTCTGCCTTCTCAATCTTCTTGCAGCTCCTTTTCCTTTTTCTGTCCTTATCCAAGCTTCAATAACTCTTCCTTCCATAATCTTTCTCCACTATACAAAAAGATTGCTTACTGAATCAGAATGATATATCCTCTTTATCGTCTCTCCAAGAAGTTCTGCTATAGAAAGAACTATTATTTTAGAACATCTTTTTGCTTTTTCATTAAGAGGAATTGTATTAGTAACAACGAGTTTTTCAATTGGAGAATTTTCTATTCTTTCTATAGCAGGTCCTGAAAGGACAGGATGTGTGCAGCATCCATATATCTTTTTTGCCCCCTTTTCATAAAGGGCTTGAGCTGCCTGAGTTAATGTTCCAGCTGTATCCACCATGTCATCCAAGATAATAGCAAACTTTCCTTTTACATCTCCTATTACATTCATTACCTCAGATTCATTTGGTCTTTCTCTTCTTTTATCTATTATTGCAAGAGATGCATTAAGTCTTTTTGCAAAAGCCCTTGCTCTTTCAACTCCTCCTGCATCTGGAGATACAATAACAAGGTTATCTTGAAAGTGAGTTTTTATGTATTTTAGAAGGACAGGAGCAGCAAATATGTTATCAACAGGGATGTTAAAAAATCCCTGAATCTGTCCTGCATGAAGATCCATTGAGACTACCCTGCTTGCACCTGCTACAGTAATAAGGTCAGCTACAAGCTTTGCACTTATAGGAACACGAGGTTTAACTTTTCTGTCTTGTCTTGCATATCCAAAATAAGGAATTACTGCTGTTATGCTTTTTGCAGATGCCCTCCTTAATGCATCCATTATGATAAGAAGTTCCATAAGATTTTCGTTAACAGGAGGGCAGGTTGACTGAAGCACAAAAACATCATCTCCTCTTATGTTTTCTTCTATCTCTACTTGTATCTCCCCATCACTGAAGTTTTTTACTAATATCTTCCCCGGCTCTATTCCCAGGTATTTACATACCTCAATAGTAAGATCTGGATTAGATCTTCCACCAAAAAGCTTCATTTTTATTTTCCTTTAATGGCTGGGGTGGAGGGATTCGAACCCCCGAATGCGGGCTCCAAAGGCCCGTGCCTTACCACTTGGCGACACCCCAAGGGAGGAAGCTATAAAGATTTTCCCTACATCAGTAGGGATATATTCTGTAGCCTTTTTTGCAGCAGCTCTACTTTCAAATATCCCAAATACCGTTGGTCCACTTCCTGTCATAAGAACACCCTTTGCTCCAGCTTTCAGAAGCATCTCCTTCAGATCTCCCACTTCTGGAAAATACCTTATCGTTACACTCTCCAGATCATTACTCAACAGACTTTCAATCCTTCCCTTTTCCCACATTTTTTTAATAGAACTTAGTTCACTTTTTGTCAAGTCCAATTTGAATCTCTCATACACCCATGCAGTAGAAACCTTTATGTTAGGAGTTATTACCAAAAAATGTAATTTTCTGTAAGGAAGAGGTTCAAGTATGTCCCCTATACCTTTTGCTATACATGGAGTTCCATAGATAAAGAAAGGAACATCTGCTCCTAATGTCTTTGCTATATCTAAAAGCTCATTTAGAGAAAACTTCTTGTAGATCTTATTCAGGTAAATCAAAACAGAAGCAGCATCACTGCTTCCCCCACCAAGTCCTGATGCGTGAGGTATGTTTTTTTCAAGCCTTATGTGCAATCCTTTTTTTATGCCTGCTTTTTCAAAATAAAGCTTTGCTGCTTTAAAAGCCAGATTTTTTTCATCAGTTGGCAAAGAAGGATCACTGCACTCCAGACTTATCTCAGAATCTTCTCTAAAATAGAGTCTGTCATATATGCTTATTGGCACCATTACTGAAAGTATGTCATGATATCCATCTTCTCTTTTCCTAAGCACTTTCAGGTATAGATTCAGCTTTGCAGGAGCTTTTATCAATCCTTCTTTTCTACAGCTTTTACATACCTCCATTTTAAGTCCGCTAAGACACTATTCAGGAATCTTTCTTCTTCTTCTGTCAGATTCCCTTTTGTCTTTTCTCTTAGCATGGAAATGGTGTCAATTGTATGTTTAGCAAGTTCCAGATCTTTCTTTTTTTTATTTGTTTGAGGATCTGGTATTTCTCCTAAGTAGATCAAAGCTGAAGAACTTAAGCTAAATATAAAAGAATTAAAACTTACTTCTGGAAGAGGAGCTCTCCTTTTCTTTTCTTCCTTATCTATCATTACAAAGCCATTTCCTTCTGTCTTCTTCATAAGGAGACCTCCACTTAGAGTTCTATCCTTTTTACAGAGAATACATCTTTTTGGCTTTGCAATTCACCTAACACTTCATCACTTACAGGGACATCTGTGCTTAGAAGGATTACATTCTGCTGTTTTTTTGGCTCTTGTCCTACCTGCATCCTGTTTATGTTTATTCCATTTTTTCCCAAGATTGTTCCTATCATTCCAATTACACCCGGTTTATCTAAGCTATGTATGAAGAGATTATGTCCTTCTGGTATTGCTTCTACATAAAAGTCATTTATTTTTACAAGCCTCGGTCTTTCTTTCCCAAAAATTGTTCCAGCAACAGTATTTTCTCCATGACTCATCTTTACATGTGTAGTAATAAGTGTTGCAAAGTCTTCTGAAGTTGAACTTTTTGATTCAATAACCTTTATTCCTCTTTCTTCTGCTATAAGAGGAGCATTTACAAAGTTTACATCGTCTTTAAGAGCTGGAGTAAGGAGACCTTTAAGGAAAGCTGTAGTAAGTGGAGCTGTATCATATTGAGTTATCGTCCCTGCATAATCTAATCTTACTTCTTCTATTGGGCTTTCTGCAAGCTGAGCCTGAAGAAGTCCCATCTTTTCCATAAGTCTTGCATAGGGTCTTAAGATATTCATAAGTTCTGCACTTATACTCGGGACATTAACGGCATTCTTTACTGTGCCATGAAGTAGATAAAGAATGACCTGATTTGCTATGTCAACGGCAACCTTTTCCTGAGCCTCATAAGTAGAAGCACCAAGATGAGGAGTGCAGATAAAGTTTGGAAGTTCCATAAGAGGGATCTTTCCAGGAGGCTCTTTACTGAAGACATCTAAAGCAGCACCAGCAAGATGACCAGATTTAAGAGCTTCATATAGATCTTCTTCGTTTACTATTCCTCCTCTTGCACAATTTATTAACATTGCACCTTTCTTCATCTTTTTTATAGTCTCTTTATTTATCAGGTTTTCTGTCTCTTTTGTCTTAGGAGTGTGTATTGTTATATAATCAGATCTTCTCAGAAGTTCATCAAGAGATACTGGTTCAACCTCCATCTTTTCCATTACTTCAGGTTTTATATAAGGATCATAAGCAATAACCTTCATCTTAAGACCTTTTGCTCTGTCTGCCACAATCCTTCCTATTTGACCAAAACCAATTATTCCTAAGGTCTTGTTAAAAAGCTCTCTTCCCTGAAATTTCTTTTTTTCCCATTTTCCCTGTTTAAGAGATGCATCTGCCTGTGGAATATTTCTTGAAAGAGCCATCATAAGAGCTATCGTATGTTCTGCAGTAGTTATTGCATTTCCTCCAGGTGTATTCATCACGACTATTCCTTTTTGTGTTGCTGCTTTTATGTCCACATTATCCAGACCTACTCCTGCTCTTCCTATGACCTTCAATTTCTTTGCTTCCTTAATTATCTCAGCATCAATCTTTGTTGCGCTTCTTATAATTATTGCATCATATTCTGGTATTATTTTCTTTAACTCTTCATGTGAAAGTCCAACCTTTACATCAACCTCTATTCCGGGAGTCTGCTTCAAGATCTTGATACCTGCTTCTGCCAGATTATCACTTACTAATACCTTCATCTCTTCCTCCTTTATAGTATTGTTTTACAGATGGGAATAAACTTTTGTCTGTATGAGGAATAAACTTAGCTGCACTAAAAAGTTGCATGAATTCCTGATTTACATTTAGCTCAATATATGTAATAGAATCTCTGATTTTGAACATCTCGTCAAAATAGCTTCTTGATGAAAAAAGCCTTGTTGCTCCTTCTATAGAGGTGTTTCCCAAAGGAATGTAAGTATCAATAGGAAGATCAGGGATCATTCCTATTGTTATAGCAGATCTTGGGTTTATGTAAAAACCAAATGTCCCTGCTATGTATATCTTTTTTATGTCCTTGAAAGATATATTCAGGCTGTTAACCAGTGTAGTAAGAATGGTAAACATTGCTGCTTTTGACCTTATAACTGAATCTATCTCAGGCTGAGAAATAGTAAGATCACTTCCTGTTCCAGATTTTTCTGCAGGAACTACTACAAAGTATTTTATTCCATCTTCTTCCTTAAGTCTATCTCCACACCTTTCTGGAACAAACTTTCCTCTTATATCTATCATACCAGTAAGATAAAGATGGGCAATCAGGTCAATAAGTCCTGAACCACAAATCCCTACAGGAGGCTTTTCATCTATTGTATGATACTTCAGTTCCAGTGTTTCTGGATCTATCTCTATTCTATCAATTGCTCCAGAAGATGCACTCATCCCTATGTTTACGACTCCTCCTTCAAGAGCAGGACCTGCTGCTCCTGCACATCCTACAAGCCAGTCTGAATTTCCAAGAACAACCTCTGCATTTGTTCCTATGTCTATCAGCATGTAGATCTCGTTTCTCTGTTCTGTGATTCCAGATGCTATTATTCCAGCTATAAGATCACCTCCAAAATAACTTCCTACATTTGGAAAAACGAACAAAAGTGCTCTTGGATTTATCTTTAATCCTATTTCTGAAGCCTTAATAGGTTCAAATCTGTTAAAAACAGGGATATAAGGTTCTCTACATAACCAGTAGGTGTTTAATCCCAAAAGAAAGTGAGTCATTGCAGTATTTCCCGCAACAGAGATTCCTACAATAGATTCCAAAGGAATCTCGTGTTTCTTGCTCAGATATTCAATCTTTTCATTCAAGGAAGATATAATCAGACTTTGAAGCTCTTCTAACCCTTTTTCCTTCTCAGCAAAGTGTATCCTTGAAAGTATGTCTTCTCCTATTCTGATTTGAGGATTCTGAAAACTCAATTCTTCTATGACTTTCATGTCCTTTATCCTTATGATCCTGAGAACAACAGTAGAAGTTCCAAGATCAACAGCTATTCCATAAATCTCCCTCTCTTCTGGATAAACATCTATGATGTAAATCTCTTCATCTCTTTCAAAAAAACAGACATATACTTTATATTCAGCCTTTCTGATCCTGTAAGGGATTTCTCTAATCAGAGAAAGATCTAATTTTACTTTTTTCTCTCCCTTCTCTTTCTTAATAGCCTTTATAAGTCTGTCAACATCTGCTGTGTTGTCTTTTAGACCTGGTGGCTTTATTTCCAGCTTTAAAAGATTTATAAGTCTATCTTTCATCTTTTATCCTCTTAGGATGATTAAGGAATCCTATGGCTTCTTTAAAAAATCTTGCAAATGTCCATGGCTCCTGAGCTGCACCTCTGCACGAATACCAACATTTATCACAATCAGTAGGAGGAAAAAAGCCTTTTTTCCACTCTGTATAATGACATGAGACAGGATGATCAGAACACCTCTTTATCATCCCATCAGGTGTAACTTGAACCCAGTTTAGTCCTGCTGTGCATCCAGGAATTCCTCCTTTTTTAAAGAATATCGGAATCCTGTCCAAGTAATAATTACTTGTTATCACATTATTAAATTTACTTTTTAGCTTTTTTACAGTTGAGATAAGCTCTAAAAGTTCATCCATCTGGTCTTCCCTTACTTTATATTTTTCATTACCAACCCTCCACCAGTTATATGTGCTAAGAGATACTTTTATTCCTCTTTTTCCTGCCCAGCTTATAATCTTAGGAACTTCTTTCAAGTTTTTATTTTTTATAACCACATTAAAGCATACATTTACTCCTGATCTTGCTAACCTTGGTGCAACTTCCAAGATTCTTTCAGTAAGTCCAGGCAAAACCCTTTCCCTGTCATGTCTTTCATCCAGATAATCTAAGGAGATAGAAAGCTCGTTTAAACCTGAATTCCAGAGCCTTATTCCTCTTTCATAAGTCAGGAGAAATCCATTTGTAATCAGGGATATATACAAAAAGCCAAAGTTTTTTCTGAGAGAAGAAATAATATCTTCCAAGTCTTTTCTGAGAAGAGGCTCTCCTCCTGTAATGCTTACTGAAAGAGGATCTAATTTTTTCACCACCTTAACATAATCTCTAAGTTCCATAGGTGGATCTTCCTTCCAGTAGTCGCAAAAGTCGCATTTTGCATTACATCTTTTTGTTACTTCAAGATTTATATTAAACAGTCCTCCTGAGATAAGATATTTGAGAAATTTAATTCCTCCAATTACCATCTCACTGAATCTTAAAGACATCTTTTATCCTCTGCTTATAAGACAAAGTATTGAAGGGAGGAAGAATATAGCAGCAGTCAGTATACTCAAACTACCAATAACAGCCAGAAGTCCTAAGCTATATATTCCCTGATGATCTGAAATAATCAAGCTTCCAAATCCAACAGTAGTTGTAAGACCTGCTAAGAGGACTCCCTTTATCGTGCTGAATGGAAGAATGAGCTTATCTTTTACTTTTATCTCCTTCCATCTTCTTATTATTATAATTCCATACTCAACTCCTGCACCAACAATAAGAGGAAGGAATAGGCTATTTGCCAGATTAAAATCTATGTCAAATACTTCCATGAGACCCATGGTCCATATTGTTCCTGCAATTAATGGTATCATAATTAATACAGAATGAACAAGATTCCTTAAGGTAATCAGAAGAAGGAGGAATATAAAGAGAATTGCATAAATTGCTGCTTTTATACAGGCATTCCTAAAAGCTTTGGTGAATACATATAAAATTACGGGATCTCCTGTTGCTTCAGGATCAACTTTTCTTATATCATCCACAAATCTTCCTAAGAATGAAGGATCCCAGATGTCTCCAGAAGGAAAGACCCTTATAAGAAAAAGATTATCACAGGTAATAAATCTTTTCCTTATTTCTTCAGGTATGTCATTTATGGTCATCTTCCTTGTATTCACATTTTCTATTATAGTCTCTATCTTGTCTTTTAGATCACAGACTAATTTTTTCTCAAATGTTTTTAATCTCTGAATCAGCACAGATTCTTCTGTTGAAAAAAGTCTTGACCTTATTTTTGAAATGAGTTCTCTTACCTGCCTCATCTGTTCTTCTGTAGGTTTATTGACACCCCATTTTTTTGCAGAAGAAGGTAACATCTTAAATCTTATCCTTTTCAGTATTTCATCTATCTTATAAATGTCGATTTCGTCTCTGTCAGGAAAGCCAAACTTTATGTCAGATACCAAAGGTTTCATACTTCTTAAAATCCTCAGTTTTTCTTCCTGATCCTCTGGAAGCACATCTTTTATGCTTTTTACATCTGATACAGTAGGTAATCTTTCAAGCTTCCTTTCTTTTTTATCTATCTCACAAAAAGATTTAGCAAATACAGCACCATACATACTTGATCTTCCTGAGTCATAAAGGAGCTTCTTCTCCCAGATAACAGCCTCTGCATGTTTTGATTGCAGATTCAGCATGTTTAGGTCAAATTTTATGTTTTTTGCTCCAAAAAGACAGAAAGCAGTTAACATTATACCTGATGCCGTTATAAGAATGGCTTTCCTTTGAGTTATCTTCAAAGAAGGTCTTATTTCTATTGGAATAGAAAAACTGCTATAGTCCTGTTTGTCAAATTTTATAACAAGAGAAGGAAGAAGACAAAGTGTTGTTATAGTGGTCAAGACCATTCCAGCAGAAGTTATAATGCCAAGTTCTACAAGACCTAAAAATCCTGTAAGTATAAGAGGCATAAAGGATAAGGATGCTGTAAGTCCAGCAAGTAAGATCCCAGGACCAAGTTTTAGCATCGTCCTTTCTATAGCCTCTCCTTTATCCAAGCCACCAAACCTTATCTCTTCCTGATATCTTGCAAGCCAATGTATTCCATAGTCTATTCCTAAGCCCAAAAGAAGAGGAGCAAATGTTACAGAAAGGATATTCAGATGACCTATAACGAGTGTAGTAAAACCAGTTGTTATAGCTAAAGCTACGGAAAGTTCTATCATTTCAAGAATTGGTCTTCTTATTCCTCCCCAAAAAAGACAAAGAAGGACTATAAGTCCTAAAAAGGATATCACTGTAGCTATTGTCATGTCCCTTAAGGCTATTGACATCTCATCCGTATTAAGAGCTTCTGGTCCTGTAACACCAACTTCTATTCCTGGAAAAGACTTCTTTAACTCAGAGATCGTGTTTCTTAAGGCATAGAGAGATTCTTTTGCTTTGGTAAATCCTTCTTCTGCTTTCTTAGGAGTTACAAACATAAGAAGATACTTTTTGTTTTTTGTCCAAAAGTATTCTTCATCTTCCTGGATTCCTCCAGAAAACAGACTCTTCCAAGGTGATGAATAATACTTCTTTCCTTCTATCCAAAGTAGCATCTCCTTTAAAAGACTGATGAGAAAAGAAAGGTCAAAAGGCTTTTTTTCTTCCTCTTCTGATTCTTCTAAGAATCCAGTAAAAAGCTCTCCTATCATCTTTGAAGTCATTTCACGATTTATTGCTTCTAAGATGTGTTCCAAGGAAGGAGACCTGATCAGATCCTTAATAAGTTCATGGTAATCTTCTAGTTTTGATCTGATATCCAGCAGTTCATCTTTTTCTAAATAAAGGAGCTGCCAACTTTTGAATCTTTCTGGATCTATCCTATAGAAGACCTCCAGGTATTTGTCTTTTTGTTTTTCCAGTATAGATGCAAGTTTTTTTAAAAATCTTAAAGCCTCCTCTTTATCCTTATGATGTATTACCACTATGAAATTATCCATGTCATCAAACTGATCAAATCTTTCCTCGTATAGTCTTATAAGTTTATGTTTTGGAGAGATGAGATCTTTTTGAGCGGTATAAAAGTCCATTTTTTTAAAAGCAAAGTAAAAAGAAGAAAAAGACAACATCAGAGCTATTGTTATTATCAGCGAAGGATGATTCAGCTGAAACTTTACTATATTTTTCAGAATCTCTTCTACTTTTACCATGTTCCAATAGCAGCCTTTAGCTGAGCCATTGTTATGTGATACTTATAAAGAGCTTCCAGATACTTACCTTGATTCTGTCCGTATTTTTCTATTCCAAAAAGCAGATTTTCTGCTGTTCCTATTCCCATATCAAACTCTTGAAGAGCAGATACCACCCATTTCCTCGCAGAAATAGCAGCTTTACGGTAAAATTCTGCTTCTTTTTTAAGTTCTATAAGCTGGTGATATAGATCAGCTATCTGAATAGGAATATTTAACTCTGCATTCTTTTTCATAAATTCCAATCTTCTGAATTCTGCCCTTTTTTCATCAATCTTTGCATTTTTTATTCCAAAATCAAATTCCCACTCCATTCCAAACACAATTCCTGCATAAGCATGATTGAATTCATCAGGAATGTATTTATTATCAAACTTTTCTCTTCCTGGTGCTCCTGCAACAGATCCTTTTATTGCTGCAAAAAATGTAGGATATTTTTCACTTATAGCAGCTTTTACTTCAAATCTTTTTGCCTCTATTGCTTCTTTAAGCTGTCTGTAATCTGGTCTATTTGCCAATGCTTGATTTATGTAATATGAAAGATCTTTAAGCTCTTCTTTGTTAATGGAAAGATCTACCTTTACTATATCAAACTCTTCTTCAGGAGAAAGACCTATAAGGGACTTAAGAGCAAAATAAGCAACTTTCATTCCTCTTTCTGCTTCTGCCTTTGATTTAAGAGCAATTGCCCTATATGCATCCACTTTATAAAGATCACTTTCTGTTACATTTTCAGACTTCATCTTGAGCAACTTTCTTATGATCTTTTTTGTATCAAGAAAGAAGCTGTCAGTATCTTCAGCAACACCTACTCCTTCTTTTGAAATAGCCAATGCATAATAAAGCTGTTTTATCCTAAAAGCTATTTCTACTTTTTTCTTCAAGACCTCATATCTTTTTGCCCTTAAACCATAAAAGGCTGCCTGTTTACTATTGTAAAGCTTTCCGAATGTAAATAGAGGTTGAACTATATTAAAGTCAAGTCTGCCAAATATTCCATATCCTCCATTATAAGGATCATGAATCTTCCATATATTAGTCCTTCCAACCCTTCTTACTATAGGCTCATCAGCATCTGAAACAGGACCTGCTACAGCTTCTATTTTTATCTGAGGATAATAGAAGGCTTTTACCTTAGAAAGGTAACTCTTTGCTATGTATACTTCCATTTTGCTTTCATTTATTTCAGGATTAAACCTGATCGCCCTTTCTATAAGATCTTTCAATGTAAAAAGATACTTCTTTTTTTCTTTACAAATTCCTGGATTAATAAAAGAAAGACAAATAAAAATGCTCAAAATTAATTTAGCTTTCATCTTATCCCTCCTCGGTTTGTTTATTGTAGACATAAATAACATATATCAGAAGACCAATACCAGCCCAGAAAAGCTGTTCTATCCTTAAAGCAAGTCCAAATGTGAGTCCAAGTGATGATTCAAAACCCATTATTTTAAAGACAGCTACCCTTCCAGCTTCTATTACTCCAATATGTGTAGGAATTGCAAATCCTACAAGATCAATCCATGTCCCAAGAAGCCAGATCCCTGAAGCAGCAATTATTGACGGCTTATCTGTAAGAATCCAGAGAAAAAGCCAGCACTGTATTATTCCACACATAAATCCTAAGCTATGCCAAAACATAGAAACTATAAGACCATATGGATATCTCTTGTAAAAATCCTTTAATTCTTCATCAATCTGACTTATGTAATCAGAAACCTTCCTTAATAGATCTCCTCCTATGTTATGCCTTACCATCCACCTTACAATGGAACCAAGTTTACCATATCTTTGAACAATTAAAAATCCAACCATTCCTGCTCCTAAGACAGCACTTCCAAAAAACATGCCTATCCTTATAGCAGAAGAAAGATTTATTTCCCAGAGAAGGGTAAGAGAACCTATGACTACAAATAAGAGTTTAGAAAAAGCAAAAGAAAGTTTGTCTATAATGATTCCTGTAGCTATTCCAGGCCCTTTATGATCAATAGAAAGAAGAGTTCCTTTTGTTACTTCTCCTCCAAGATCTAATGTTGGAGTAAGGTAATTTATGGAAGATCCAGCAAGTTTTATGCAAAAGATCTTAAAAAATGGGATATTTTTAAGAGGTTCTGAAAAGCATGCCCTCCATCCAAGAGAGTGAAATATATCAGCTACACCTTCTAAAAGAACAATAGGAATAAGCCACCAGCCAAGTAACTTAAAATTATAAGCAAGATCTTTTGGACCTATTTTCCATATAAGAAAGCAGAGAAGAAAAAATCCGCATATGATTGCATATATGTGGAACTTCTTCATCTAAGTTTAAGATTTTGGAAAAGTCTTATGCTGTGAATCAAAGCAGTTATAAATCCCCAGAAAGATGCTGCAATAAATGTCTGTGTATAATAGCCTAAGGAAAAACCGATCATAAACATAAAACAATAAATGTTTCTTCTTCCAGCAATCTTTCTAAATGCCATATCAAATGGACTGAGAAGATCAAGATTTTTTTTTAAAAGAAGATTAGATAAAGTATAAACTATGTTATCAACAGTATCTGAAAGAATCAGAATAAACGAAAAGAAAAGAGCAGGTTCAAAATGGAAAAATCTCTTAAGACAGATTCCTATGGAAAGATACCACAGGTTTTCATAAAAATAATCTATAAGACATTCATATTTGCCTAATTTACTAAACTGAAGCTTTGTTCTAGCAAGTTTTCCATCAACTCCATCCAGGACCTCTACAATATAAGTGCAGAATGCTCCTATGAGGAGATGTCCAGAAAGAAAAAGAAGTGCTATAAGGATGGCAACTGCAAGACCAAAAAAAGTTACCATGTTTGGTGTAATAGGACTGTTGCATAAAAGATAAGTAAGGAGATTTTCAAAGAAAGGATCAATATATTCTGCTGGCAAATCCATAACCTTCTTTTGCATGTTTTTTATAAGAAAAAAAGTTGCATTTTTTGCATCTTCTCTGTCCTTTATCCTAATCACATAAGGCTCTATGTTTCCCCTTAGCTCTTCACAGTATCTTTCAATATCATCAAATGATATATGCCTTGAAGTTGCGATAAGTTTATCCTCTCCTTCTTTTAGCCATATATCTAAACCAGTCCTGTTTAATTTTCCCAAGATGATCCTTTCTTTTTCATACAGGAATATAACATTTGGCTTTTGCAAGGATATCTTTTTTATAATCCTTGGATCAAAAAGATAAGAAGAATCCAAATAAATGAAGTCTTCTTTCAGATCAGCTATAGCTGAAACAGGATCTCCTTTTGTGTATCTCCAGGTTACTTTATACTCCTTTATATCCTCTGGAGATCCTTCCTTAGACAGAAGTATCAGGAAGCTGTGTGCAGTATCTTTTAAGTAAAAAAGGTTTCTTATTAATAGAGGAATCCCTCCTACTTTTTCCCAAGCTCCTCTTTCAGAAGCATTTATTACGGCTAACACCTTATAGGCTGATTTTTTTTGTGTGATTCATAAGCCAAAGAAATCAAACGAAGACAAGTAATAGCCTCTTTTAGGTTCATTCCTCTTTTCTTTTTATTCATGATCTCATTAAAGAACTCATCCAAAACAGGCTTCATCCATTCTAAATGATGAGATCCTTTGGAAAGAGGAGTATCAAAGTTATATCTTACAAAGAATCCATTTCTTAGAATAAGATGATCGTCTGCTATAATAATACATCCTTTTTCTCCAAGGATCTTTCCAAAGTTCTTTCTAACAGCTGATCTCCATGTAAGATACAGATCAGCTTTACTGTTTTCATAAATAAACTCAACTTTTACATCATCTTCCAGTTCGTTAAGATACTTCATTTTTGCAAGTATATAAATCGGCTCTTTCTTAATAAGGGAATGGATAAAGTATATATGATGCCATCCGTGATCCATAAGGATTCCACCACCTGCAATCTTTTTTGATCTTCTCCAGTCCGAAACTCCTCCACCTGACTTAGGTGTCCTGAGGACAGTCAGAGATATCTCCTTTATTTCTCCTATAGCTCCTTTGTTTACAAGCTCTATTGTCTTTGACCATATTGGTGCATATTTCCAGTTGTTTACACAAAAAAGGACTATGTCTGATTCCTGAACAGCTTCTATGACCTTCCTAAGCTCTTCCATAGAAGTTACTAAGGGTTTCTCACAGATTACATTTACTTTTCTTTCACATGCCTTAAGTATTGCTTCTGCATGATATGCAGGAGGAGTGCATATGTCTATAAAATCAAGTTCTTCTTTTTGAAAAAGATCGTCTATATGTCTGTAAACAGTTGCTTCTGGAAATATTCTCTTTGCTGCCAAAATCCTTTCAGGAGCTGGTTCAACAATTGCTTTTATAAAAAAACGGGGATCTTCTTTAAGCAGAGGAGCATGAGCATTCTCTGCAACTCCTCCAAATCCTATAATAGCTCCTTTAAGAGGAAGTCTATAAGAGATGTTTTTCTGTATATTCAAATACCTCATCTAATATCCCTAAGCCTATTTCTGCTTCTTCTTTTGTAAGTATAAGAGGTGGATTTATTCTAAAGTTTGGCTTATAGTTCATACAGATCATACCTCTTTTTAAAGTCTCAAGAAACATCCTTCTCGTAATCTCTCTGTCAAGAGGCTCTTTTGTCTTTCTATCCTTTACAAGCTCAACTCCTATAAGAAGTCCAACCCCTCTTACATCTCCTATAAATTCATACTTTTCCTGAAGCTTTTTCAAGCCATTGAGGAGATATTCTCCAACAATCCTTGAGTTTTCTACGAGGTTCTCTTCTATAATTGTCTTTATCGTTACAAGTGCTGCTGTGCATGCCATTACATTTCCACCATAGCTGCTGGAAGATGCACTTGGTTTTGAAAATGGATATGCCTGTGTTATCTCTTCAGTGGATACAATTCCACTTATAGGAAAACCATTTCCCATTCCTTTTCCTATGGTCATTATGTCAGGAACAATTCCTGAATGTTCACAACCAAACATCTTTCCTGTCCTTCCAAATCCTGTTATCATCTCGTCTGCAATAAGCAAGGCATCATTTTCATGAGCTATCTCAAGCACACCTCTTATAAATTCAGGTGGAGGAATTATGTTTCCAGCTGTTCCTTGCATGGTTTCTACGATTATTGCTGCAATGCTTCCTGCTGTGTTGTTTTCTATAAATTTCTTTAAAAACTCCAGACAGTATATTCCACATTCAGGATATTTCATCTTGAATGGACAGCGATAACAGTCTGCATAAGGAGCTATGTGGAGTCCTGGATGAAGTGGTCCCCAATGCTTCTTCCATGGATCACCAATAAGTCCCATTACTCCTCCTGTCTTTCCGTGAAAACCACCCCAAAAGCTTATTATCTCAAACTTCTTTGTATATGCCTTTGCAAGTCTTATTGCTGCCTCTACTGCTTCTGCACCTCCACTGTATAGCTGTGTCTTGTTCAGATTTCCAGGAGTGATTTCTGCTATAAGTTTCAGAAGTTCTAATCTCTTTTCTGAAGTAAAGCTTCCTACAAATGATTCTTCAAGCTGTTCTTGAAGGGCTTTCACATATTTTGGATGACAATGACCAAGACTGCATACTGCAACACCTGCCATAAAATCAAGATATTTCTTTCCATCTATATCCTCAAGCCAGCATCCCCTCCCTCTTTTTATAGTAATTTGAGCAAGCTGAGCCACTTCCTGAAGTCCAGGAGACATATACTTCTGCTCTTCAAAATAAAGCTTTCTTGAAAGACTAAACTCACTATCTTCTACAATCTGAGCCTTTGCCTTCATCTATACCCTCCACAGATCTTTTTCACATATTCTGAGATATGAAATGCTGCATCTTTACATAATGAAAAACTTGGCCAATCGTTCATGTCTATGATAAATACCTTTCCTTCACTAATCACAAGATCTCCTCCATATATTTCTAATCCTAACAGATCAGCAGCACTTTTTACAATCTCTTCTTCAGACCCATTTAATCTGCATCTTTCTGCCTGAGGCATTAAGAATGCTTCAATATATGAAGATCCAACCCCATAAAACTTTATTAAAGTTCCTTCTACATGCTCCTGAATGATAACTTGATCCACTTTTTTTTCCCTGAAATAGGAAAGAGCAGATTCCATCTGCTCAAAAGATCTAATCTGAACCACATCATTTTTTTCCAGTGCATGAAAGTCTCCTCTTTTTATCCAATAGACACCATTCCATCCAAGAGAATATACTTCAGAAATCTCTTGCTCTATCTGTTCTATTGAATAAATCCAGGTTTTTGGCATAGGAATCTCTGATTCTTTCAGGATCCTTATCATATTTTTTCTATAACAGTTTCTTATTGCTTCAGTTGAGTTTATAACCCTTATTCCTCTGTCTTCACAGCTTTTAAGAACAGAAAGAACTTCCTCAGACTGTGCCATGTTTAATATCACATCAGGTTCAAATGAAACAATTGCAAGCTCAACCTCTTCAGGAAATGTAGACCTCGTTTCTATTCCTTCTTTTTCAAGCTCCAATAATGTATCATCCATTATCTTTTTGTCTTCCTTTATCTTTCCTGGAGAAAACATCTCTTCTCTATATATCCCAAGTATCCTCACCTATGAGCTCCTCTGCTTTTTTTATGTCTTCTACATGATCCACATCAACCACTTTTCCTACATCAACTCCGTATATATTGTAACCTTTTTTAATCAAAAATGCGAAATATTCTCTTAATGCACTCATTCTTTCCTTTACCTCATCAGCAAAATCAAAAACAGATGGTTTAAAGTAATAGAAGCCAGCTGTTACATATCCTGAAAAAGGAACTCCTATATGTGTTACCTTCCAACCTTTATCAAGCTTGACCCATAGAGGTCTTTCATCATCAACATATCTTGTAAGTGCAAGGACTCCATCTGCACTTCTAAATTCCCTTATCTTATTTAGAAATCTCTCCATGGACTCAAACCTAAACACTGAATCTACCATAAAAAGCAAGAAAGGCTCATCCAGATATCTCTTAAGACACAAGAAGCTTTCCATAGAATTCCTGGTTGTCTTCACTATAAGATTCAGAGGGATCTTCCATTTTTTTGACCTTATATATCTCTCTACCTCTTTTTCTACATCATTCACTATGCAAGCTACTGAACTTACTCCAACCTTTTCAGAAATCCTTATAGCTCTTTCTATAAGAGTTTGACCACATACAGATATAAGAGGCTTTGGGATAAGCACTCCTTCCTTCTTAAGTCTTTCACCTCTTCCAGCAGCAATTATTCCTGCTTTCATCTTAAAAGACTCTCAACCTGTTTCAAACTTGTAATAACTGCATCAGCAGAAGAAGGATTTTTTGGAATTCTTGGTTTTTGTCCTTTTAGCCAGACAGTCCTTATGCCCAGTTTTTTACAGGGAAATATATCTCTTTCAAGAGAATCTCCTATGAAGACAACTTTCTGAGGAGGAAGCCTTAGATGAGAGATTGCAAAGAGGAATATCTGAAGATAAGGCTTTCTTATCCCAAAATTTCCTGAATCTACTATCACATCCAAATAATCCAAAAGACCTGTCTCTTTACAGATAAGAGGAAGATTTCCGTAAAAGTTAGAAACTATTCCAAGCTTATATTTCTTACTTAATCCTTTTAGAATCTCCCTGTTTCTTTTGAGGTAATATTTCATCTGATTGCTGAATTTTTCTGCTACTGAATCTTTCTTTTCAGGATTATTTAATCCAAGTTTTTTAAACTGAATCTCTACATGATATCTTATAAAAGAATCCAGATTCAGCTTTTTTACTCTTTTATCCCTGTAGCAGACATCATCTGCAAAATAAAAAGCTGATTTAAGTTCAGAAAAATCAACTTCAATTCCTTCACTCCTGTATATCTCATAAAATCTGTCAAGCCAATGATCTCCGTCTGAATCAAGTGTTCCACCAAAGTCAAAAAGTATACCTTCTATTCCTTTAAATAACATCTATTGGTCCCTCTGTCCTTGGTCCAAAAATAAGGATCCTTAGGGCAGCTAAAGGATGATTTATCATATCGTTTACAGCTGTTGCCTCAAATCCACTGTGAAGCATACAATCATTACACTTTGGATGCCTTCCTGGTCCCCACCTTTCCCAATCTGTCTCTTCTATAAGCTCTCTGAAAGTCCTTGCATATCCTCCATCATTTAATAGATAACATGGTCTTTGCCATCCAAATATGTTTCTTGTGGGATTTCCCCAGGGAGTGCATGTATAGGTTCTGTTTCCTGCAAGAAAATCCAAAAATAGTGGAGTATGATTAAATCTCCATTTTCTTCCCTTAGAAAGCTTCAGGATCTTTCTGAAAAGGATCTTGCTTTTCCTTTTTTCCAAAAAGACATCATGTCTTTTTGCACTGTCATAATGAAAACCAGGAGATATTGTAATTCCTTCAACTCCAAGTTTCATGACAAAATCAAAAAATTCTGCCATCTTATAAGGATCTGCTCCATTATATAAAGTACAGTTTATCGTGACTCTAAAACCTCTTTTTACTGCCTCTTTTATAGCATCTATTGCTATCTCAAATACACCTTCTCTTCCAACAGATCTGTCATGCTGTTCTTTATAGCCGTCAAGATGGATGGAGAATGTAAAATAAGGACTTGGTCTGTAATCTGAAAGCTTCTTTTTTAGAAGAAGGGCATTTGTGCAGAGATACACAAATCTCTTTCTCAAAATGATCTCCTGAACAATTTCTGGCATCTGATCATGAAGAAGAGGCTCTCCTCCAGCAATAGATACAACAGGAGCTCCACATTCTTCTACTGCTTCTATGCATTCCTCTTTTGTCATATATCTTTCAAGGATGTCTTCTGGATAGTTTATCTTTCCACAGCCTATGCATCTTAGATTACACTTAAAAAGAGGTTCTAACATAAGAACCAAAGGATATCTTTTTATTCCTTTCCTTTTTTGATCAATTATGTATTTGACTATGTGGTATTGCTGAAAAAGAGGGATACCCATTTTTAACTCCTGAAGGGGCTTATATATCCCTTTTGCATAAACCAGTCAATAGAATCCTTTATGGCTTCTCTTGCAGGTCTTGGACTGTAGCCAAGCTCATTTCTTGCTTTTTCTATAGAAAAGAACATCTTCTTTTTTGCCATAAGGACACCATCTACTGTTACAAATGGCTCTTTTCCTGTAAGCCTTGCAAAAAATTCTGCAATATAAGCAAATGGAAGGACCAAAGAAGGAGTAAGCTTTATCTTTGGTGGTCTTCTTCCAACAATTCTGGCTATTTCTTCAAGTATCTGTTTTAAAGTCATGTTTTCTCCACCAAGGATATATCTTTCACCTGTCTTTCCTTTTTCAAGTGCAAGGATATGTCCTTCAGCAACATCATCAACATGAACGATGTTTAATCCTGTATCTACATATGCTGGCATCCTTCCAGAAGCTGCTTCTATTATCATCTTTCCTGTTGGTGTAGGCTTTATATCTCCTGGACCTAAAGGAGTTGATGGATTTACGATTACTGCAGGAAGTCCTTCTTTTTTTATCATCTCCCTTACTTTTTCTTCAGCAATAAACTTTGATCTCTTATAATGTCCTATCATGTCCTTTACAGTTACAGGAGTCTCCTCATCTGCTGGTGATCCATCAGGATTAAGACCTAATGTTGCAACACTGCTTGTATATACAACTCTTTCTACCCCTCTCTTAATAGCAGCTTTCATAACATTTACAGTTCCTTCTACATTTGTTTTATAGAGCCTTTTTGGATCAGGAACCCATAATCTATAGTCTGCTGCTATGTGAAAAAGGACAGAACAGTCTTTTATTGCATCTTCCAGTGTCTTATAATCTGTAATGTCTCCATATGCTATTTCCAGAGGAAGATCTTTTATGTTGTCTAATCTACTGCTTTTTCTTACCAGAACCTTTACTTCGTATCCCTTTTCTAAAAGCCTTCTTACAACTCTTGAACCAATAAATCCTGTTGCTCCTGTTACAAATATCTTCATGACTTTTCTCCTTTGATTAAGTTCTGGAAAATTAAAAGCATCTCTTTAAACTTTTCCAGGTCTTTTGGAAAACTCAGTTTTTTTGTATTTATCCTGAGCTTATTTTCTGACAAGAACCTAAAAGTCCTTGGTCTTTGCGTAACAACCTTTGCTAATACCTCAGGGTCTATATGATTGTTTTCAGCAAATGTAAGGATTATACCGTTATCACTTAAGTCTAATCTTTTTATACCAAGCCTTTTTAAAATTATCCTGATCTCCATTATCTCAAAAAGATTTTTTGCCTCTTCTGGCATAGGACCAAATCTGTCAATCACTTCATCTTTTATCTTCCTGAGTTCCTCTTCCTCTGTTAGCATAGAAAGTCTTCTGTAAAGACTAAGTCTTACATCTGAGTCCATTATATATTCTTCAGGAAAGTAGGCAGAGACATTTAAATTTATCTCAGGATTTACATCTTCATGCCATTCTTCTCCCTTAAGTTCTGCAATAGCCTGTTCTATCATCTTTACATAAAGCTCATATCCAACCTCCTGTATATGTCCAGACTGGGCATATCCAAGTATGTTACCTCCTCCTCTTATTTCAAGATCATGCATTGCAAGTTGAAATCCTGCACCAAGCCTTGAAAAATCCATAAGTGCTTTTAGTCTTTTTTCTGCTTGTGGAGTGAGAGATGAGGGATCAGATATAAGAAGATATGCATATGCCTTTTCTTTTGATCTTCCTACCCTTCCTTTTAGCTGATATATCTGTGCAAGTCCCAATTTTTCTACTTCATTTATTATTATTGTATTTGCAGAAGGGATATCTAATCCTGAACCTATTATAGTCGTGCAGACAAGGACATCTATCTGCTTATTCAGGAATCTCATCATCGTCTCTTCCAGTTCCTTTTCCTTCATCTTTCCATGAGCAATTGCATATCTTGCTTCAGGAACGAGCTTTTTCAGCCTTTCTGCCATCTGTTCTATTGTCTGAACCCTGTTGTGAACAAAAAATACCTGTCCTCCTCTTTTAAGCTCAAATCTTATTGCTTTTGCTATAAGTGATTCGTCAAAATAGGATATGTGGGTCTTTATAGATAGCCTGTCAGGAGGAGGAGTCTGTATGATACTTATATCTCTTATTCCAAGAAGTGCCATCTGAAGTGTTCTTGGAATAGGTGTTGCAGTAAGTGAAAGAACATCTACTGTTGCCCTGTATTCTTTAAGAAGTTCTTTTTGCTTTACTCCAAATCTGTGTTCTTCATCTATTATAAGAAGACCAAGATCAGCAAATCTTACATCTTTTTGAAGAATCCTGTGTGTTCCTATAATGATGTCTATCTTTCCTGATCTCAGTTCTGCTATTATCCTTTTTTGCTCAGCCTTAGTTTTAAACCTGCTCAGTACTTCTACCTTTATAGAATAAGGTTCCATTCTTTTTTTAAATGTCCTGTAGTGCTGTTCTGCAAGTAGTGTAGTAGGAACAATGACTGCAACCTGTTTTCCATCCATTACTGCTTTAAATGCTGCCCTTATTGCAACCTCTGTCTTTCCAAATCCTACATCCCCACAGATAAGCCTGTCCATTGGCTTTTCTGAGGTCATATCATTCAGGACATCTTCTATTGCTTTTATCTGATCAGGTGTCTCTTCATGTTCAAATGTTGCTTCAAATTCTCTGAATACATGGTCTGGTGGAGAAAATGCAAAACCTTTACTTGCCTTTCTTATTGCATACAGTTCAACGAGTTTTTTTGCTATCTTTCTTGCAGAACTTTTTGCTCTTTTTTTTGCTATTTCCCAGGAGCGACCACCAAGCTGATCAAGTTTTGGTTCCCTGTCGTCTGATCCAATATACTTTTGAAGGATACTTATCCTGTCAGCTGGAATGTAAAGCTTAGATCCTCCTGCATATTCTATTACTGCAAAATCATTAACCTTTCCATTTATCTCCATTTTCATAAGTCCCATGTATCTTCCGATTCCATGTTCTTCATGAACAACGAGATCCCCTTCCCTGAACTCACTCAGATTTGTCCAAGGGATGAGCTTTCTGCTCTTTTCAGCTTCTTTTTTCCTTCCAAATATCTCATCCTCACTTATTAAAAGAATTCCTGCATCCTTCCACACGAATCCTTTTGGAATATGACCTATACATAAGAAAAGACCACTTTTTTCTGGAACCTCTTTCCAGCAGGAAAAGATCCCATCTGTCCTTACACCATAATTTTCCAGAATTTTTTCCAGTCTTTCTGCCTGCTGCTTTGTCCTCAAAACTACAATTGCTCTTCCTTTTGCTAAGACCCACTCTGAAAGCTTCTGGGCTAAAGGAGCAAGTGAAACCTTTCCTTTTCCCTGTATAGATATCTCTATTTCATCTTTCTCCAAGGAAAAATCTCCTTTTATCTCTACCAGCTCCTCACCTTCTTCTTTTATACTTTCAACTTTCAGCTTTTGCCATTTTGAAAACTTTTCCTTCAGTTCAGGAAATTCTAAAATAAGACCTTCTGTTTCAGGAAAAAGTTCTCCTTTTTCTCCTGCTTCTTTTTTAAATCTTTCAATTTCTTCAAAAAACTTCTTTTTTACCCTTTTATACTGAGACTGAAGACTTTGAAAAGAAAATACAGTAATCAATGTCTCTTCAGGAAGATAATCAAATACAGATCCAGGTCTTTCGTAAAAATGTATAAGCCATGCCTCTTTTCCAGGAAAAGATGAATCTGAAGGAATCCTTCCAAAAGATCTTGCCCTTTTCAATGTCTCTTCATTCATTATTACTTCAGAGCATGGAACAATTACTGCACTTTCCAAAGATCTGATAGATCTTTGTGTCACAGGATCAAACATCCTTATGGATTCTACTGTATCTGCCCAGAACTCAATCCTTATAGGATTTGGATAATTCGGCGTAAAGATGTCTATAATGTTTCCACGAACAGCATAATCACCTACATCCTCAACAAGAGGGACCCTCTGATAAGTTCCTTCTTCAAGCTTTCTTATAAGCCTTTCTCTTTCAAGTTCTTCTCCTTTTTCAATGTATTCCATAAATCTGACAAATGCATCCTTAGGGATTGTTTTAAAGACTATTGCAGAAAGACAGGTTATAACTATGGGACATTCTTCAATTAAAAAGGAATAAAGAGAACTTATCCTTTCAGAGATTATATCCTTATGAGGGCTGAGACCTGAAAAAGGAGAAATGTCATAGGGAAAAAATCTGTAGATCCTCTTTTCAGGAAGAAAAAATCTTAGCTCCTTATATATCCTCTCTGCCTCACCTTTAGTAGGAAGGACTATAAGATTTGGTCTTTCTAAAAGAGAGATAAGGTTTGAGTAAAGATATGAAAATGCAGAACCAGATATTCCAGATATACATACCTGCTTTTTTTTCTCTAACAGTTCTTTTATCCTTTCAACCTGTTTCATCTTACAGGATCTTCCAGAAATCTCAGTATCTTTTTTTCAGTATCAACCTCTGCTCTTATCCCTAAAGGAAAAACAATATTCCTTCTTCTGTGTCCTACGGGAATATTTATCATCACAGGGATATCATGTCTGATAAAGTCAGATATTATCCTTAAAAGGGCTTTTTTATCCACATCAAACGAACCTAAAAGAAGTGCAGCTATCTTTTCTTTTATCCCTGAAAGTCTTAGATAAGTAAACATCCTGTCTATCTTATAAGGCTTTTCTGCTGTTTCTTCCAGAAAAAGAATGGAATTTTCTAAACAGGGTAAAAACTCTGTTCCTATGAGATGGCAAATTACAGAGAGATTACCACCAAAGATCCTTCCTTCTGCTTTTCCTGATGAGATTACCTCTGAAGAAGAAAGATACAGCACACTTCTTTTTCCTTCAAGTATTTCAAAGGAAATCTTCAGATCTTCAGGTTCTGTTTTATGAATATCTTTCAGAAGAGGACCATGAAAGGTAACAAGACCTGTCTTTTTGTTTATTGCAAGAAGAAGAGCAGTTATGTCACTGTATCCCAGAAATATCTTTGGATTTTTTTTTATTATCTCGTAGTCTATCTTGTCCAAAAGCCTCAGACTACCATATCCTCCTCTTGAACAGAAAATTGCTTTTATTTGCTTATCCTCAAACATCCTGTGTAGATCATAAATCCTTTTTTCTTCACTTCCTGCAAGATAACCATCCCTTGCATATATGTTTTCTCCAAGCTCTATCTTGAATCCCCTGTCTTTTAATAAAGCTATTCCTTTTTTTATTTCACTTTCTTCCACAGGACTTGCTGGTGAGATTATCCCTATTTTATCCTTTGGACAGAGCTTAGAAGGGATCAACTGTCTGCTGGCTCAAGGAATATCTTATGTTCTACGAGAGAAAACTTCCTTATCTTGCCTTTTACAATCTTTTCTTCTCCAAATATATTTCTCAACCTAAACTCGTCTTTTCCAATCTTTTCCATAAGATCCAGATTTTCTATTATAAGCTCCTCTTTTCCATCTTTTATCATAAAGACTGATGATTCACACATTTTTCTTTTTTACCTCCTCTTTTATTATTTTTATAGCCTCATCAACCTGGTGTGGGAGAGGCTCTCCGGGATCACCAACAATCCTTACATTTTCCTGTGTAAGAGGAAGGAGGATCTTTAGCGCATCAGATGTGCATATTGCTTCTGCCATCTTTGGTGTAAGCTCTCCCATCATAGAATACGGCATAACAATTGATATTGTTCCTATGATGACATCCACCTTTTTTGATACATAAACAAAGGCACTTTCTCCTGTTGCTCCTCTATTTGCTCCTGCCTTCATCATCTGTGCAGTTGCAATAGAATTTGTTCCAAGAGCATATATGGTCACATCCTCACCTATCTCTTTTCTTATCTTTGATATTATTGTTGAACCAATCCCTCCACCTTGTCCATCTACTACCATTATCCTGAATTCCATCTTTTTTCCTCAAAGGATTTCTTAAAATTGTATAACTGAAAAAAAAGACTGATTCAAGCTTCAATCTTTGCTCCAAGAAGTTCAAGAAATTTTCTCATCCATTCAGGATGTCCTGGCCAGGCAGAAGCTGTAACCAGATTTCCATCTACATGAACATTAGAAAGTTGATCATTTGGCTCTATCCACCTTGCTCCAGCTGCTATAAGTTCAGGTTTGATAGCAGGATACCCAGTACAGGATCTTCCTTTAAGAACCCCTGCAGCTGCAAGGACTTGTTGTCCATGACAGATTGATGCAACTGGTTTATTCTTTTCAAAAAAATATCTGACAATAGAAAGAACTTTTTCATTTAAACGGATATATTCAGGTGCTCTTCCTCCAGGAATTACAAGCCCATCATATTCTTCTGGGTCAACTGTTTCAAAATCCGCTGTAAGCACAAAGTTATGACCTCTTTTTTCACTATATGTCTGATCTCCTTCAAAATCATGTATTGCTGTCTTTATCTTTTCTCCTGCTTTTTTCCCAGGACATATAACATCAACCTCGTATCCTACCATCTTTAAGATCTGAAAAGGAACCATAATTTCATAGTCTTCTACATAATCTCCTGCAATTATTAGGATCTTTTTTGTCATATCTTCCTCCTATTTTTTTATAAAAAGATGAGCATATCTTCTTACATGATGTCCATCAAGGACATGAAATTCTCTTATCTTGTTCAGCATAAGTTTTGAAAATGCACCAAGTGGGATATAGATGATCTTTTTTCCAAGACGGGATGCAACAGACTGACATCTTCCAGACGGAGGATCTGGTGCAACATATACGACATATTTTTCTAAACTGTAGTCAAGTGCAGCAATAAGTAGTCTTTCTGGTTTGTTTCTTGCAATGTCATAAGTTTCATCCTTCCATATGTCATATACCCTCATAGGAGGATATGTAAGCATAAAGCCTCCATAGTAGCATTTTGATATTCCTGGACCTACAATCTGTTCTCCTGCAGGTGTGCTGTAAAATGCCATATCAGATTCATCCTTGTGTTCTCCATGCCATGTAACACACCATGGAAATTTTTCTCTTCCGTCTTTGTCAGGAATATCAGGATCAAATATAATTACAACAGATCCAATTTTTCCTCTAAACGGTCTTTCTTCTCTTACATATATCCTCTTTTTCCCTGCTATCCAGTCCCTTATAGTCTCTCTTATGTCAATTCCATCAAGCAAAGAGCATGTAAATGGAACAATCTGGATATTTTCCTGCGTCTTTATATGAAAAGCCTTCTTTCTCACATAATCTCCGAATCCTTCAACAACCACATCTTCTGGAGGATATGAACAGATCGTATATTTTCCAAATTCCTTAGACCATTTTTCTGCATATCTTTTTTCAACCTCTTTCCTTCTTATAGAAACAGGTATTGGTCTTATTCTCTTTCTGAGTGTCTTTATCCTTCTGTGAAATCTTATTCTTTTTTCATTAAGAAAGAGATCCTCTCCCCTTACTCTCAGAACAGGAAGTTCTGAACTTTCTTTCTGAAATGGATAATCACTTCCCTTTTCCCATACCTCATATGCAAAATTGTCATCAGCTACTCCTCTTGCAGCAATTATAAGCTGATAAAAATCAGGGACAAGTCTTCCTGTAAGAAGCGCCCAGTTTCTTGCAAATCTGTGAAGGATTATCTTTTGATTCGGTGTAATCTGTTCTTTGTTTTTTCTGAAATGAGCTTCTGCTGCTTCCTCTATAAGCCTGTAGTTTATCTTTAATCTGTCAAAATCATCCAGTCTGTTTTCTTTTCTTGCCTTTTCATACTCTGCCTCAAGATATGGCATCTCTGAAAGCACTTCCCTTGTTGATTCTTTATGAAGATGAGCAATTCCTACACCTTCTCTCTTCCTTCTTCCTATGACCTCTACCTGTGGTTCTTTTATAAATTTTAGAATCCCTGGAAGATGGGAAAGACCAAATACAAAAATTATCCTTTTGTATTTCTTGCTTAGTCTTTGAAGGTGATATGCCATGTGTCTTTCTCTCAGGACATCCTCTTTTAGATTTGATCCATCCTTGTTTATTTCAAGATATGCCTTGCAATAAAGATAATGCCCTATCTTTTTTATTGCATACGAATCTGGCATAGGAGATCTGTCTATGGGATATCCTTCTGTATCTCTGTCAATAAAATAGACAGGAATGCCTTTTTCCAAAGAAAGTCTTATTGCTTCAACCTGAGGATCTGTTGGTTCAATAAGTAGATAGACAAAAGATCCATCTTTTTCTGTGTAATAGACAACAGAAATAAGAGGAAGTCTTTTTACTGCCTGAATTATCTTTTCTCTTAGTGTCTCTGGATATTCTACTGCAACACAGTCTGGCTGAAACTCCTCAAACTGTCTCCTTACCTCTATTGCAAATTCAACCTTTCCGTGAAGGATTGGAACAAATCTTATATTTTCCCACTCAATCCTCTTCATCAATGATCTCCTCAAAATATCTTGCTGCATCTTTATCAAGTATCATCCTTGCTGCATCTTTAAGAAATGTTATCTTCTTCTTTTTGTCTTTTTCTCTTTCAAGTGAAAGCCTTTTCAGTGCATATCTTGCTATGTTTATTCCGTCTCTTACAGTATATCTTTCATCTGCTCTATGTGCAGCCTGAAGAAAGTCAACTACATAATTCAGGATCTCATCATCTGCAAAAGGAAGGTTTTTCTTTAAGATAAGAAGCTCCTCATCCCTTTCTGGAAAATCTACATATATCTGTGGCTGAAGTCTTGAGCTTATGTATTCTGGAAGCTCAAATGTGCTTGCATCCTCATTCATTGTTACACAGATCCTGAATCCAGGATGTGCATATATCTTTATTCCAGCAACAACAGATTCAACATATCTTCTTGAATCAAGAAGAGGTGCAAGTGATGCCCAGCTTTTTTCACTCATCCTGTTTGCTTCATCAATTATTGCAACTCCACCTTTTATCATAGCAGAAACAATAGGACTTGCTACATATTTTACCTTCCCTTCTTCTGATATAACTGGCGTAATTATAAGATCTTCTGGTCTTGTATCCATCGTTGCCTGAAATATATAAGCAGGCTTTCCAAGACGCTTTGCAGCACTATATGCAAGTGTTGTCTTTCCAACTCCTGGCTTTCCAACAAGTCTTGGATTAAGTGGAATGTCATCGTCTTCTACAATAAGCCATGCAGCAATTATCTGTGTTATGAGATCTTCCTGTCCTACCCATTCCATAGGGACATTGTCTGGTTCTGTAAGATAAATCTCCACTCCATCAATTGTTACCTTCTCCATCTCAGCCTCCTTTTAAGATTCTTATTTAATTTTAAGCCCTGAGCTTTAAGATAGCAACTTCTGGCTTTTTTTGATATTATCACTATAAAAAAAGGAGGGAAAGAAGATGAAAAAGGATGTATTGGAAAGGATGGAGATAGTTGAAGGAGATATAACAAAGCAGAAAGTAGATGCAATTGTAAATGCAGCAAATCCATCACTTATGGGAGGGGGAGGAGTTGACGGTGCAATACACAGAGCTGCAGGACCAGAGCTTCTGGAAGAATGTAAAAAGATAGGGGGATGTCCAACAGGAGAAGCTCGTGTTACAAAAGGATATCGTCTTCCTGCAAAATGGGTGATACATACAGTTGGTCCTGTATGGAGAGGAGGAAAGGAGAATGAGGATGAGCTTCTTGCAAGCTGTTATAGGAATTCACTTAAAGCAGCAAAAGAGATTGGTGCAAAGACAGTTGCATTTCCATCTATAAGCACGGGTGCATATGGATTTCCGATGGAAAGGGCATCTGAGATAGCTCTGAAAGAGGTTGCAAAATTTCTTGAAAATGATGATTTTATAGAAAAGGTCATATTCGTATGCTTTGGTGAAAAGGCATTCAATATTTATAAAGAGACATTCAAAAGGCTTTTTGGAAGCTAATATCCAAGATCCTTGTTAATGATAATCACGGATATATCAGTAAAGACAGGCTTTCTGTGAAGTATAACTGTTATTCTGCATATCCTTTGTTCTGAATCACAATCTGTGCACCTTCCTTCTTTTACGCAAGGAGTTCTGAGATTTAGGCTTTTTGCTCGCATAGGTGCAGCAATCTCTTTTGCCCTTTTTATTGCTGAAGAAAGGTCTTCTGTAATCTTGTTTTTCCCTGCAATTATCACGACCTTCTTTGGTCCAAATATCATTGCTGATACTCTGTTTCCTATTCCATCTATGTTTACTATTTCTCCTTTTGCTGAAATTGCATTTGCACTGCAAAGGAAACAATCACACCTTCCTTGAGAAAGTCTTATCCTTAGATCCTCTTCTTTTGTAATCCCTTCTTTCCAGTGGTCATAAATCTTTTTCCCTCTTTTCTTTAACTCCTCCAATATCCCTATGCTTCTTACAGTATCCGATCCTCCTATTCCAAATGTTTCATATCCTGATATCATGTTCAGGACAAAGTCTTTTGCTTTTTCTGGCTCTACAAAGTGTGCATCAAAACCATTCTTTTTCAGATTCTTTATACACTCCTCTATCATCATCCTTTCCTCCTTAGCTTTCTTTTGTCTCCAATCCTTATTGTTATCTGAGACTTATCCAGGTATTCCAAAAGAGGGATGCAGTATTTTCTTGTCGTGTTTGTCATTTGTTTGAAGTCCTGAACACTCATCTCACTTTTCTCTTTAAAGAAATCTTCAACCATACCAATAAGCCTTTTTAAAGCCTCACTGTGAAGATAAAAGTCCTCCTTTATCTTCACGAGATCTCCTTTCCAGACGAGATATTCAATAAGCTCTTCGTCTAAATCAGGATATCTTTCTTTTATCTCCCTCAGATAAGGAGGGCTGAAACCTGATTCCCTGTAAAGTCTTTCTATCTTTTCAAGAAGGATCTTCTGCTTTTCTGTAAGGATTGGTTCATATCCCTTTAGCTTTATATTTTCTGCCTGAATCTCTATTTTCCCTTCATCCAAAAGCTCTTCTACTGCAAGATTAAAAAGCCTTACATCCTTTATCTTTTTGAGTTTTGATCTTAGTTCTTCCTTAGGTATCCCTATCTTTATAGGATTTTCACTGTGATATCTTTTAACGATCTCTAAAAGTTCATCTTTTAGTTTTTCAAAAAATAGACTGTGTATAAAAGACTGCTCAAACTGAAATATCTCTTTCTTAGACAAAAGCTCTTTTAGCTCCTTTTCAAGATCCTCCTTTTCCAGGTTTGTCAAGAAGGATAACATCTTTTTGCTTATTCCATCATATCCTTCAAGGAATACAAAAGCAGAAATCATGTCAGATCTTTTTCCTCTGTGAATATCCTCCAGTTTTGGTAATATCTCTTTTGAAAACTTCCTTTTTCTTTTTTTTGGAAAAGGATGAAGTATCTGTCCTCCTCCTATCGTCCTTACAGGAGAATAGCTTCTTATTACAAATCTATCACCTCTCAGAGCTGAAACAGGCTCTTCAAGCCTTATCTGTGCATAACAGCTGTCTCCCTGAACCAGACTTTCTCTGTCAAGAAGGACGACACTTCCCATTATTTCTGCTGTTCCTACATGAAATCTTACCTTTTCTCTGTTTTTAAGTGGCTTGGGTGAACTTTTCAGAAGCTCAAGAAAGACATCAAGCATGTATGAAGGCTTCATAGAATCTTTTGATGCAACCACATATCCCCTTTCTATCTCATCCTTTTCTACTCCCTGAAGACTCAGAGCTGTCCTTGTGCTTGGACCAACTTCATTTACCTCTTTTTTATGAACCTGAATAGCCCTTATCTTACAGTCTATCTCAACCGGATATACAGTTACCTCATCTCCCTTTCTTATCCTTCCTGATATCGTTGTCCCTGTAACAACTGTTCCAAATCCTTTTATTGTAAAGACCCTGTCTATTGGAAGCCTGAATATAGAACTTTCTTTTCTTTCCGGGATCTTATAAGACATCTCTTCAAGAACCTTTATAAACTTATCAATCCCTTCTCCTGTAACAGAACATACCTCAACAACAGGAGCATTCTCCAAAAATGTCCCTTTTACATGTTCTTTTATGTCTTCCTTCACAAGCTCTAAGATCTCTTCATCAACAAGATCTATCTTTGTAATAACTATGATTCCATATCTTATTCCAAGAAGCTCACATATCTCCAGATGCTCTTCTGTCTGAGGCATAACACCTTCATCTGCAGCAACTGTAAGTGCAACGAGGTCTATTCCAGAAGCCCCTGCAACCATATTTTTTACAAACTTTTCATGTCCAGGAACATCAACAATCCCAACAAGCGTTCCATTTGGAAGGAAGAAGTGAGCAAATCCAAGTTCTATTGTTATTCCCCTTTCTTTTTCTTCCTTTAGTCTGTCTGTATCTATTCCTGTAAGTGCTTTTACAAAAGTTGTTTTTCCGTGATCTATATGTCCTGCTGTTCCTAAGATAATCCTCTTCATTTTATACGATGAATATCTCACAAGGTGTCTTGCTTAATACCCTACATCCTTTTTCTGTCACAAGAACGACACTTTCTACTCCAGCACAGAACTCATCTTTAAATACGAGCTTTGGTTCAATTGCAAATACCATTCCAGCCTCTATCTTTTCATCCTTTCCCAATGCAATAATAGGCTTTTCCACAAGCTCAAGTCCTATTCCATGCCCAACAAAAGAGACCTTACATCCTGCTGGTCCTAAAAATTCATTTATATATCCAAGTTTATATGCTTTTCTTGCACTTATCTGAAATATGTCATCCATTGTAACTCCTGGTTTTATGTTTTCTATTATCTCGTTCAGGATCTCTATAGAAGCCTTTGTTGCATCAGCTGCCTTTTTTGGCATAGAACCTATAGCAAACATCCTTGTCTCATCAAAATGAAATCCATTCAGCATTGTTCCAAAGTCTACCATTATAGGTTCACCTTTCTCTATCTTTTTATGTCCTGCACCAAATGGAAAAGCAGGGGATGTTCCTTCTCCACTTGTTGGTGCTTCAAGTGCTCCAACAATTCCTCCACTTTTTCCACTCAGTATGTGCCATGGATATACCTCCATTCTATAATGTCTTGATCTGAGTATTCCTCCATGCCCATGTCTTCTTGCAAATGTCTCTACCATTCCAGCAAATTCCATCTCTGTATATCCAGGCTTTAGGTTTTCTCTTATATACTGAAATGTCATACAAGAAAGTTCTCCTGCCTTTTCTATCTGTTCCACTTCCCAATCAGACTTTATCATCCTCATCCTCTGAATTATCTCACTTGCATCTATGCACTTTTGATCATGAAATATCTGCTGATCATAAAAAAGAAAATCCCTGACAGGCATGACATCATATTCCATTCCCACAGTCTTTGGCATCTCTCCATAGAATCCAAGAATAACCCTTGGTATGCTCCTTACAGAAGAGATCTCAATGATGTCCTTTATAGGAGATTCCTGTTTTGCTCTTGGAAGATACCTCTTTATCATAAGGACAGGATCACCTTCTGCAGGAATGTAAAGATAGCCGTCTTGTGCAGTTCCTGAAAAATAGAAAAGATTGACTTTGTGAGTGATAAAAAGGGCATCTATCTGTTTTTCCTGAAGCTCTTTCTGAACCTTTTCTATCCTTCCTTTTATCTCCTGTTTTGGAACCCTGAATTCCTTTGACATAGGATATCACCTCTTGTTATAGTTTTTATGCAGAATGCTTGTAGAACAAGGTGTTGTAAAAGAAATAAAAAATAATAAGGCTGTTGTAAAGGTAGAAAGGAGTCATGTGTGCAAAAACTGCTCTCAAAAAGGAAGCTGTAAACTGATGCTTTATGAATCACAAGATCACATGCTTATAGAGGTTGAAAACAGCCTTAATGCAAAAGTAGGAGATAGGGTAGAACTTGGTATTTCTTCTTCCTCTTTTTTAAAAGTTGTCTTCTTGACCTATCTCCTTCCTGTCTTCCTGCTTATAGCAGGAGCATATGTAGGAGAAGGGTTTGGAAAGGAAGAAGGGGCTTTAATAGGAGCTGCAATATCTTTGACTTTCTGGTTCATTTTTCTCAAAAGGTTTGAAAAGTCTGTAAAAGGGAAAGATTCTTATAAGATAAGAATGACAAGGATAATTTCCAGATAAATTTTTTTCTTGACACATATTTCTACATTTTTTATAGACCATCTCTAAACAGAAGGAAAGATGTTAGAGGAGATTCTAAGGAAAAAGAAAGAAGAGATAATAAGAAGGTGGAAAGACAGACTTATAGAAAGCTATCCAGAGGATACTAAAAAATTTCTGAGAAGAGAAAAAGATCAGTTTGCAAATCCTGTTGGACATATTTTGAATAAAGGGATAGAAAGTCTTTTCAATGGTTTTTTGGAAGGAGATGAAGAAAAGATATCAAGGGCTTTGGATGAGATAATAAAGGTAAGAGCTGTTCAGGATTTTACTCCTTCTTCTGCAGTCTATTTTGTCCTTGAACTGAAGGAAGTTATAGAAGAGGTAGTTGGAGATCTGGAAAGGTTTTCTAAGGATGAAAGAAAAGTTCTTGATTCCAAGATTATCAGTCTTTTGCTTCAGGCATTTGACACTTATGAACAGTGCAGATATAGGTTATATGAACTTCGCGTAAATGAGATAAAAAATCATGTAAGCGGGCTTTTGAGAATGGCAAATTTAGTATATGAGATTCCTGAAACAAAATAAAAGGAGTTTGGAAGCATGAATTTCCTGATAAGCATATCCATAGCACTTATAGCAACAATCGTAATACTTCTTATACCCTGGATAGGAATTAGCTTCTTTCACCTTTATACACTCTTTGGAATAGTCATTCCTTATATTGCCATTGGAATATTCCTTGTAGGAATGATAATAAGAGTCATAGACTGGGCAAGATCTCCTGTTCCTTTCAGGATTCCTACAACAGCAGGACAGCAGTGGTCATTTCCTTGGATAAGACACAGCTGGATAGAAAATCCAAAGGATAATAAAGGTGTATTTATAAGGATGCTTCTTGAAGTTTTATGTTTCAGATCACTTTTCAGAAATGTCCGTCTTGAATACAGAAGGATAGAAGATTATCCAAAGCTTGCATTTGAATGGGAAAAGTGGCTCTGGATGGCAGCCCTTGCATTTCATTATTCATTCTTAATAATATTCCTGAGGCACTTCAGATTCTTTACTGAGCCTGTTCCAGAGATCATAAAGACCATAGAGAAACTTGATGGATTTTTCCAAGCTGGACCTCTTCCTATCCCTGGACTAAATGTTCCTGGAGTATACATAACTGACCTTCTTCTTCTTGCAGCTGTTACCTATCTCCTTCTTAGACGCCTTTATATAGCACAGGTAAGATATGTATCACTTCCATCTGACTACTTTGCACTTTTCCTTATCCTTGGAATAGGAACAACAGGGGTTCTTATGAGATACTTCATAAAGGTAGACATTACAAAGGTAAAAGAACTTGCACTTGGACTTTTTAAATTCCATCCTCATGTTCCAGAAGGAATAGGCGTGATATTTTTCATCCACCTATTTTTTGTCTGCACACTTATAGCATACATCCCATTTAGCAAGATCTGTCATATGGCAGGGATATTCTTTAGTCCTACAAGAAATCTTGCAAATAATAACAGATTCAAGCGTCATGTAAATCCATGGGACAACAAACCAGCCTGGGAATATCCAGGAAAGGTTCATACATATGAGGAATATGAGGATGAATTTAGAGAATTTATGATAGAAGCAGGAATTCCTGTAGAAAAGATGCCAGAAAAGAAAGAAGAAAAAACTGAGGAGAGTTAACTATGGCTCGTCCAAAGGATGTTCCAGAAATAAAAGAACTGTCAAAGATTGATCATAAGCCTCCTCTTTTTGAAGGATGGATGGACAAAAAGCCAGAGTTTAAACCTGGATTTTACTGTTATGGAGCAAAAGGTAAAAATCTTGAAATAGTTGGAATGCCAAATGCAAGAGACTGGAGTCCTACAGAAGAAGACTGGAAGCTCCCTGAAAACTGGAAAGAGATATTCCTGAACGGAATGAAGGAAAGGCTTGAAAAACATCGTTCTTTCAAACTCTTCATGGACATATGCGTCAGGTGTGGAGCCTGTGCAGATAAGTGTCACTATTTCATAGGATCTGGTGATCCAAAGAATATGCCCGTTCTTAGAGCAGAACTTTTGCGTTCTGTATACAGAAGATACTTTACACTTAGTGGAAAGCTTTTGGGAAAGCTGGCTGGTGCAAGAGATCTTACATATGATGTTCTTAAAGAGATCTGGTATTATCTTTATCAGTGTTCAGAATGCAGACGCTGTTCACTTTTCTGTCCTTATGGAATAGACACAGCAGAGATAACAATAATAGGAAGAGAGCTTACAAACCTTCTTGGACTGAACACGAACTGGATTGCAGAGCCTGTTGCAAACTGTTACAGGACAGGGAATCATATAGGAATTCCACCTCATACATATAAAGAGATGATTGAATTTCTTTGTGATGAATGTGAGGCAGTTACAGGAATAAGACCACAGCCAACATTTAACAGAAAAGGAGCAGAAATCCTTTTCGTTACACCATCAGGTGATGTATTTGCAGATCCAGGAACATATACCTGTATGGGATATCTCCTTCTTTTCCATTACCTGCAAGAAGAATATGGATTTGACATAACCTGGAGCACATATGCATCAGAGGGAGGAAACTTCGGATACTTTACATCACTTGAGATGGCAAAAAGACTTCATGCAAAGATATACATGGAAGCAAAAAGACTTAAAGTGAAGTGGATCCTTGGTGGTGAATGCGGTCACATGTGGAGGCTTATAAATCAGTATCTGGATACATTTAATGGACCACCAGATTACTTGGAAGAGCCAGTTTCTCCAATTACTGGAACGAAATTTGAAAATGCAAAGACGACAAAAATGGTTCACATAATTGAGTTTACTGCTGATCTTATAAGACATAATAAACTCAAGCTTGATCCGAGCAGAAATGATCATCTCATCGTAACATTCCACGATTCATGTAATCCTGCAAGGGCAATGGGACTTTTTGAAGAACCAAGATATGTGATAAAGAGTGTATGCAGGAACTTCTATGAAATGCCTCCAAATACAATAAGAGAACAGACATTCTGCTGTGGAAGTGGTGCAGGACTTAATGCAGGAGAGAATATGGAGCTTCGTATGAGAGGAGGGCTTCCAAGAGCAAATGCCGTAAAGTATGTTCACGATAAATACGGTGTAAATATGCTTGCATGTATATGTGCAATAGACAGGGCTGCCCTTCCTACACTTATGCAATACTGGGTTCCTGAAGTAGATGTTACAGGTGTTCATGAACTTGTTGGAAATGCACTTGTATTTAAAGGAGAAAAGAAAAGGACAACAGATCTAAGAGGTAATCCACTTAAAGGTGTAGAGGAGGAACAAGAGGATGCTGTATGATGGAGCAAAAGTCTTAACGGGAATAATAATAGGTCTTGCATTCTTCCTTTCTCCTTTTATTTACAATGCGGGAAAGCCTTATAAAAAACCAGAACCAAAGCTTACAGAAAAGGCAAAAAAAGCAGGTGAGTGCGTTGCATCTAAGGCTTTTATGAGAGCATGGCACATGCAGCTTCTTGATGAGTGGAGGAATGAAGCCGTAAGAAATGCAGAAAGGTATTATAATCCAAGAAGGCTTGCAAGAGAGATGACTTTGGATAAAAGGCTTTTTGATCAGTGGAGGCATTATGTAAGTGATGGGACAAGAAGGTATATTCCAGAGACAGAAAAGATATACGAGAAAAGTTTAGAAAATACATGTTTTGATTGCCATTACAATAAGAGTAAATTCTGTGATGAATGTCATAACTATTTAGGAGTTCATCCTTACTGTTGGAACTGTCATATTGAACCGGAGGAGAAGAAATAATGATTACAAGAAGAAAGTTTTTAAAGATACTTGGAACTTCAGCAATTTTTGGAATTGGTGGAAAGATTACATTAGAGCTTATTGCTCCTGGTCAGCTTGAGGCACAACCTCTTTCAAAGGATAAAAAGACGCAGTGGGCTATTGCAATAGACATGAAAAAAGTAGATGATGATCTCTTGGAAAAGTGCATTGAAGCATGTCACAGATATCATAATGTTCCAAATATTCCTGGTCCAAAAGGACTTAAGTGGATATGGAAAGAGGACTTTGAGCATGCATTTCCTGAACAAGAAAACATATATGTAAACGAAGAGATTGAAAAGATGCACTTTCCTCTCCTCTGCAATCACTGTGATAATCCTCCATGCTGCAGAGTATGTCCTACAAGGGCTACATTCAAAAGAGAAGATGGAATTGTTATGATGGACTGGCACAGATGCATTGGATGTAGATTCTGTATGGCTGCTTGCCCTTATGGATCAAGGAGCTTCAATTGGGGTGATCCAAGAAGAGTAATGGAAGATCCGGAGCTAAAAAGACTTAATCCGGACTTTCCTACAAACAGAAGGTTTCCTACGAGGACAAAAGGTGTTGTTGAGAAATGTATACTCTGTTATGAGAGGATAGATAAGGGAGAAGTTCCCATATGTGTAGAAACTGCAAATAAGATCAAAGAAGGTTCATTTATTTTTGGAAACATCCTGAATCCTGAATCAGAGATAAGAAAGATCCTGAGAAAAAGATTTGCACTCAGAAGAAAACCAGAACTTGGAACAGGTCCAAATGTATTTTATCTGATATAAAAAACAGAAGTGAGAGGGAGCCATGGTAGAGACAATATTTACAGGATCAAGAAGGTATCTTTATTGGATACTGTTTCTCCTTGCTGTTATAACAGCAGGATTCCTCTGTTATCTGAAACAGTTTAAGGAAGGTCTTATTATTACAGGAATGAACAGGGATGTCTCATGGGGATTTTACATTGCACAGTTTACTTATCTCGTTGGAATTGCTGCATCTGCTGTAATGGTGGTTCTTCCATGCTATCTTCACGACTATAAGGCATTTGCAAGAATTACTGTCCTTGGAGAGTTTCTTGCAATTGCAGCGGTCTTTATGTGCTTGCTTTTTATCTTTGTTGATGTTGGAAAACCTGTAAGGATTCTAAATGTCCTCTTTTATCCTACTCCACACTCTATCCTTTTCTGGGACATGATAGTCCTTAATGGATATCTTCTTCTGAACATAATCATAGGATGGTGTGCACTTAGTGCAGAAAGAAAAGGAATTCCTTATCCTAAATGGGTAAAGGTCCTGATCTATATTTCAATTCCTTGGGCATTCAGTATCCATACTGTAACAGCTTTCATTTATGCAGGTCTTCCAGGAAGACCATACTGGCTTACAGCTATAATGGCAGCAAGATTCCTCTCATCTGCATTCTGTTCAGGTCCTGCTCTTCTTATTATCCTATGTCTTCTTGTAAGAAAGCTTACGAGGTTTGATCCAGGAAAAGAGCAGATAAGAACACTTGGAGGAATTGTTGCATATGCAATGATCCTGAATGTATTCTTCTTCCTGCTTGAACTTTTTACAGCATTCTACAGCCAGATCCCAGATCACATGAGACCTGTTATATTCCTCTTTAAAGGACTTGAAGGACACGGAAGACTTGTTCCATGGATGTGGACATCAGCAATATTTGCCTTTATAGCACTCCTTCTTCTTATCATTCCTCATACAAGAAGAAATGAGGAGACACTTCTTATTGCATGTGCATCAGTGATTATTGCAACATGGATAGATAAAGGACTTGGTCTTGTAATAGGTGGTTTTACACCTAATCCATTTGGAAGGATAACAGACTACTGGCCAACTAAGCCTGAGGTAATGATAAGCATAGGTGTTTATGCTTTGGGATTCCTGGTCCTTACTCTCCTTTATAAGATGGCAATCAGTGTAAAGGAAGAAATAGGTGCTTAAAGTAAATTAAAAAAGGAGGAAGAGCCATGCCTTATCAACCAACTGTAGATCATGAGAAGTGTCAGGGTTGTGGTGAGTGTGTAGAGGTATGTCCAGTTGATGTTTATGAACTTCAGGATGGAAAGTCTGTTCCAGTTAATCCAGATGAATGTCTTGGATGTGAAAGCTGTGTGGAAGTCTGTGAATATGATGCTATTACTGTAACGGAGATTTAAAAAATAAAAAAAAAAGAATAAAAAAAGCCTGCCTTTTAAAAGGCAGGCTTTTTTATTTAATTACATCTTCTTTACATGACATGTGCTGCATTTTCTTAGTCTTTTAGCTTCCTTAACACTTATCTTTCCTTCTTTTGCCAGCTTCTTATGACATCCCATGCAGTTTTTGTGATATGCCCTTTTCAGATCAAGCTGTCCTTTTACTTTTTTTGGACTATGACATTCTATACACTTCTGAACAGGATCTCCTTCTTTCCACACATTTTTCCCATCCTTGTATACATGATGACATTCAGTGCAGGCTACCTTGTATTGTTTTACATGTTTTTCGTGTGAAAATTTTACAGGACCTTTCTTGTCTCTCGTATATCCTTTATTGTCAATAACTACCACAGAAGGAGGACTGACATTTCCTGCTTTTACGAGATTCACTGTAAGGAAGCTCAAAAATAAGGCTAATCCAAAAGCCAAAGCTTTCTTCATCTCATAAACCTCCTTTTTTTTGTTGACATAATAATCATCTCCTTTAAACTGTGTCAAGGAGTTTTTTACATGCTAAATCTCATTCTTGATATTATATATCCTCCAAGATGTCCTATATGTAAGGTCTTGTTAAAAGAGAAAGAGCTTTTTTGCAAAAAATGTCTTTCTGGATTTAAAAGATTAAAAAAGCCATTTTGTTCTATATGTTCTATACCATTTTCTGGAAAAGGAACGATTTGTGAAAGCTGTCTCAGAAAAAGACCTTACTTTGATCTTATATCTGCGCCATTTATCTATAAGGAGTCAGCAAAGGAAGCAATCCACATCCTTAAGTATCAAAAGAAAATCTCCATTTCCAGACCAATCGGAAGACTTTTCTCAGAATATGCTATAAGATGGTGGAGATGGAAGAAAGAAGATTTTCTGATTGTTCCTGTTCCTTTAAGTAAAAAGAAACTTAAGGAAAGAGGATTTAACCAGAGCCTTATACTTGCAAGATACATCTCAGATGCACTCGGAATCCCTATGGACTATACAAGTCTGAGGAAGGTAAAAGAGACAGAATCTCAGACATATCTTTCAGCAAACCAGAGAAAGAAAAACATAAAAGATGCATTTCAAGTAATGGGGAATCTGAGAAAGAGAAATATTCTTCTTATAGATGATGTTGCAACTACAGGAAGCACTTTAAATGAATGTGCAAAGGCTTTAAAAAAAGCTGGAGCAGAAAAGGTCATTTGCCTTGTTTTTGCAAGATCAGTTCAGTAAACTGATCCTTTGGAAGAGGAGGAGAAAAGTAATATCCTTGAACAAAGTCACAACCAAGTCTTTTTAAAATCTCCACATGCTCTTTTCTTTCAACTCCTTCTGCTACTGTCTTAAATCCATATGTCTTTGAAATAGCAATAGCTGCTTTAACTATCTCTTCATTCTCCTTGCTTTTGTGCAGGTCTTTTATAAATTCCAGGTCAATTTTTATTCCATAAACAGGCAGTTTTTTAAGATACGCAAGTGAAGAATAGCCTGTGCCAAAGTCATCTATGTATGTCTTTATTCCCATATCTTTTAATTCCTTCAGAAAAGAAACAGACTTTATTATGTCCTCCATTACAGCAGATTCTGTAATCTCTATTTCAAGATTTCTCATGTCGTTTTTCTTTATAAAAGAAATCAGATCTCTTATAAAAACAGGATCTCTAAGCTGAACAGCAGAGACATTTATAGCGACATCTATATTCAGCCCCATCTTTTTCCATTCAATTATATGTCTTCCTGCCTCTTCTGCTACCCATTTTCCTACTTCATATATAAGCCCACTTTCTTCAAGCACAGGAATAAAGCTGTATGGCTGGATTACCTTCCCTTCTTTTGTCCACCTTATAAGTGCCTCTGCTCCTATTATCTTTCCACTGACAAGATCTACTTTTGGTTGATAATAAAGAGAAAATTCGCCTCTTTCTAATGCCCTTCTGAGTTCTGTGCTTAAAGAGATCTTGTCCTTTATTTTTTTGCTAAGCTCTTTTGTAAAAAAGACCTTTTCATCACCTTTTTCTTTAGCTTTTTCAAATGCTACAACTGCATTTGATATAAGTTCTTCCTTCTCATGAGCATCATAAGGATATATAGCTATTCCAGATGAGAAAGAAAGCCTAAGCTCTGTTTTGTTAACATATATTGGTTCTTTTATCCTATTCCTTATCCTTTCTATTATCCTTGATGCTATATCATCTGGATATTCACTTTCTACGATAATAGCAAACCTGTCATATCCAATCCTTGCAAGGAAGTCAGAGTCCCTTATACAGGTCTTTATCCTGAATGCAACATTTCTTATCACATAATCTGTCCAATAAGGGCCTAAGGTGTGTGATATTTGAGTAAATTTGTCTATTCCTAAGATTATAAGAGCTACTTTTAGGTCTGTCTTTCTCAGGATCTCCTCCAGTTTTTGAACAAGATAAAGACGATTTGGAAGATGTGTTATCTGGTCATAATATGCAATCTGAACGAGTTTTTCTTGTTTCTCAATCTTGCTTAAGGCAAAAGAAAGGTCATGAGCAATTTCTTCTAAAAGCTCCTTTTGTCTTTCCTCAAACTTTATTCCTTCTGGAAGACCTATTTCAAGCACATATCTTTCTCTTCCTTTTCCAAAATCAATACATAAAAAACCAGAATCTTTTTCATAATCCCCTATTTCAGCTTTTGTAATATTTGTTTCCTTTTCGTATATCCTTACATAACTGAGTTTTGCTTTTTCTTTTATGATAAAAGCAGCTTTTTCAAAAAGCTCTTTTTTTGTTTCTGCTACAGTAATAAGGATATTTATTGCACTGAGAGATGAATAAAGTCTTTTTAGAAGCTCAATCTGTTCTTCTCTTTCTATCTTCTCTCCTATGTCCTCAATTATGCAGAGATATTTTCCCCTGAAGCTTTTTTCTCTTATGCTCAGTCCTTTTTTGTTGAAAAGCTTCTTTATCTTTGAAAGTATATAAGAAGGATCTGAATCTTTTGAGACTCCAAGAAGAGAAAGAAATCTTTTATTCACTAAGTCAATCTTGTTGTTTTTCGTATCAATTAAGATAATTCCTTCTTTCAAAGAATCAAAAATTTCTTGATAAATTTTCATCATTGTTTTTTTATAAAAGAAAGATTTCTTTTTCAACAAAAAGAGGAAAGAAAAATGAAAACAACAATTGAATGTATTCCATGTTTTGTAAAACAGATGAAGGAGTTAGTTAAGGTGGTCTTGAATAAACCTGATGATCAAATAAAGCTTTTGAAAGAGACATTATCTTTTCTTTCAAAAATTCCTATCCAGAGATTAAAGCCTCCTCAAGTTGCAAAGCTTTTATATGGATTTGTAAGAGAAAAGACATTGGTAGAAGATCCTTATAGGAAAATAAAAGAATTTTCAAATAAGTTAGCAAAGGATCTTTTGCCTCAACTGAGAAGTCTTATAAAAGAGTCTGATAATCCTTTTGAGACAGCTTTAAGACTTTCAATAGCTGGAAATATAATTGATTATGGACAGGCAAGAAAAATAAAAAAAGATGTTGTGGAATGGACTATAAACAGGGTCCTGAAGGCAAGATTTAAAGAAGATGTCTTGAATGAGCTCTATTGTGACATAGAAAAGAGTAAAAGAATTCTTTATATTGGAGACAATGCAGGAGAGGTATTCTTTGACAAGCTGTTCATTGAACAGTTTCCCGGTCATGCACAGATTACATTCTGTGTAAGAGGAGGACCTATAATAAATGATGCAACAAGGGAGGATGCCTTGGAAGCAGGAATTGAAAAGATATGTAAGCTGATAGATACAGGAGATTTTACGCCTGGAGTTATACTTGAAGAATGTTCTGAGGAGTTCTTAGAAGAGTTTAATAAGGCAGATTTTATAATATCAAAAGGACAGGGAAATTATGAAACACTTTCTGATCTTCTTGAAAAAAAGATATACTTTTTGTTTGAGACAAAGTGTGAGCCTGTTTCAAAAAACACAGGGTTTAAAATTGGAGAACCTGTAATCTTGTGTAATAAAAAAATGGCGGAAGCGAATGGGAATCGAACCCACCTACCGGGTTTTTAGCCCGGTACACCGGATTTGAAGTCCGGGGGCCCCACCAGGAGCCTTCCGCTTCCGCACTTTTAAATTCTACTTTTAATTTTATTCTTGTCAATAAGGAGGTTGACTTGGTAAAGAATTTTCTTTAAAAGGAAATCTTGGGAATAATAAAAAAAGGAGGTTAAAAAATGGCAAATGTTGCAATTATCTCATGTGCAAAGATAAAAGACATAAGCTGTATAGGATGTATTAAATGCTTTAAGGCTATAAAGGAAAGGGCTGGAGAGTATGAAAGATTCAAGGATCAGGAACTGAATGTTATTGCTATGACAACATGTGGAGATTGTCCAGGTCTTGTCATTCCCAGAGTAGCACTTATAAAGGATATATGCAATCAGTATGGAGTAGATTTTGATGTAATATTTCTTGGAACATGTATAGTAAAGGCAACTCAAACAGCAAAGTGTCCAATAGATATAGAAGAGATAAAAAAGAAGCTTGAAGACAAATTCGGAAAACAGGTAATAGTTGGAACACATCCATGGTAAAAGAAGCTTGACATAAAGGGATTTTAATTCTAATTTGGTTAAAAAAGACATAAGGAGGAGGTTATGCTTAGGAAATTACTTAAAAATAAAGAAGGTTTTACATTAATTGAGCTTATGATTGTCATTGCAATCATTGGAATACTTGCAGCAATAGCTATTCCACAGTTCAGCAAATATAAACAGCGTGCAGCAAAGGCTTCTGCTATTTCAGATGCAAAAAATCTTGCAAGCTCTATAGAAGCTTATTATTCTGACTATGATACATATCCTTCATCACTTTCAGATGGACATACAGTCATTTTAGGAAGTGATACATTCACATTGTCAAAGAATAATTACCTTGTAGGATATGCAACACTTGATAATGGAAGAGGCTATTCTTTCTCCATTACTAATTCTCAATACGATGTGACAGTGGTATATGATTCAACTCAAGGTGGACTAATAAAGAAGTAGTATGAAAGAGGAGAAAAAAGAAGGAGGCTTTGTTTTTGCCTCCTTCTTTATTTTTTTCTTTTTTCTTTTTGTCTTTCAGACAAAATTTCTAAATACAGGAGATGCTGGAGAGCTTGTAGCAGCTTCTTATTCTCTTGGTATAGCCCATCCTTCAGGTTATCCCCTCTATCTTATGATATCAAAATTCTTCACATTCTTGCCACTTGGAAATATCCCAACAAAAGTAACACTTGTATCTTCAGTAAGCTCTTCTTTTCTTATGAGCCTTCTTATCTATTTTTTTATAAAAGAGACTTCTTCACTAGCCTCTGGTATATTTTGTGTGCTACTTCTTCTTTCAACCTATTCCTTCTTTGGACAATCCTTAATAGCAAAATTCTATCCACTGAATACTCTAATGATATTCCTTATATTCTACTTAGGATACAGAAGTATCAGCTTTTATAGTCTTAGAAATCAGCTTATAATCTCATTTTTACTTGGACTTTCCGTTGGACTTCATCATACGACATTCCTTATTCTGATTCCTCTTTTGATCCTTTCTTTTTTCCATTTTAAAGACTTTCTAAGAAATCTTATACCTTCTGTCTTTCTCTTTTTAGCTGGATCAACTGTTGTGGCTTATTTGATGGTAAGATCAATGAAGGTTACACTTCTCAATATGTCTCCTTCAGCTGACTTTTCCTCTTTGATTGCTACTCTTTCTAGAAAGATATATGGAAGTTCTTCTTCCGTTGAAGTAATAAAAGAAGGTTTTTCTTTTAGTTTAGAAAGGATTTTTTTTGCTTCAAAAAATATACTTTCTCTTTTGATAAAGGAGTTCCATCTCTATTCAATAATCTTTTTCCTTTTGGGAATCTTATTTTTGCTGAAAAATAAAAAGAACTTCATATACATAATCCTTACATTTATTACTTACTCCCTTCTTCTTGGATATCTTACATTTTGTAAAAAAAATCCTGATATAAAAGACTGGTATATCTGTGCACATCAGTATTTTCTGCCTATGCTTCTTTTTTATGCAGTTATTTCAGGATTTGGTTTCTGTTTTATAAAGAACTTTATTCCAAAAGATGCCTCATTCCTTCTTATACTTTTTCCATGTATCTATCTTCCAAATCACATATTTGTAAACTTTTATGACAGAAATGAAGTAGTCCATTATAAGATGATAGATCAGCTTTTTACAAAACCAATAAAGTCTGTCCTTATACTTGAAGGAGACAATGATGTCTTTCAAGGATGGTATAAGAAAAATATAGAAAAATTCAGGGATGATCTGTGTTTTATAACAGCACCTTCAATAGACAAAAAAATATGGTGTATAAGAAATGGATGTATTAAAGAAATATACGGAAGGTTCTTTCCTGAGATCTTTAGGCATCCTAATATACTGAACCTTTACTGCCTTAAGGATTACATGACTGAATTTAGACTTTATTCAACTTCACCCATAGAGAAGAACAATTCCCTGAAAAGACATCTTATTTCAAGATACTGCATAATGGATTTTGTTGTTATGCCAAAAGGAGCTTTATCTGAAGAGAAGTCTTTAAAAGATATAAGGATGAAATTTAAGGATGTTATCCACTATGAGCCATGTCTGAGACATTTTACAGATGATCTCTTTACAAAGGCTATCTGCAAAAGATATTCTACATATCTGGTTTATCTTTCAAGGGATATAGGAGAAGGTGAGAAAAGTTCAAGAAGGATTTCAAATATAACTATAACCTGGAGAGGAAAAAAAGAAACTCTTTCTTTCCCTATAACCAAAGAAAACATAACTTACATGGAAATAGCCAAAAAGATAGAGCAAATTAACAAAACTTTTGACTTTTGCCTTTATGAGCCTTAAAAGAGCTTTCATTGCACTTTTTATGTTTTTTGCTCTAACTTACAGTTTCCTCACCTTCAAACAAGCAGTCTATTACAGGATTGCAAAGGATTATGAAAAAAAAGGAAATCTTATAAGGGCTATAGACAACTATGCATCAGTAATATATATGCATGTCCCTTTTTCATTTTACGAAAAGGATTCCATAAGCTCTATAGAAAAAATAGCAAATATCTTTTCTAAAAAGAAGAATCTGCTCTATGAACTTTATGCATATGAGATGCTAAGAAGCTCTATATATGGAATAAGAAACTTTCATACTCCTTATAAGGCTATCCTAAAAAAGATAGAACCAAAGATAGCAGATCTCAGAGTAAAGATCTCAAACCTGGATTTAAAAAAAGAAGACATGTTGGACATAATGCAAAAAGACCTTTCACCTGATCCATTTTTTTCCTTTATCTCAATTTTTTCATTTTTTCTTTTTTGTGCAGCTGTTTTAAAAGGAATAATATGTGCTACAGAAGACAACAGATTTGAAATAAAAAGATTTTTTAAGTTTTTTATACCTTCTCTGTTTTTCTGGATCATATGGATAGTCTTTCTTTATGAGGCATGAAGGTCCTTATACTTAACCGAAGATGTATAAGGAATCCTCAAAAAGGTGGAGCAGAGATTTATACATTTGAACTTGCAAAGGCTTTAAAGGAGATAGGAGCAGAAGTTGAGTGGTTTTCTTCTAAAATAGCTAATTTAAAAGCAAAGGAAAAGATAAGTGGAATAAAGTTTGTAAGAAGGGGAAATGAGTTAACTACTCACATTTTTGGTTTTCTTTATGCAAAAAAAAGGAAAGATTTTTTTATCATAGATGAATTTAACGGAATAGGTTTTTTTACATTTTTTCTGAAAAACTCCCTTCTTCTCATACATCAGCTTTATGAAGAATTCTGGACAGCAGAATTTGGTTCAACAGGTGCGATCTTTAAAATAATAGAAAAGCTATTTTTAAGACTTTATAAAAACCATCCTACAATTACTGTTTCTCCTTCAACAGCAGATGATTTAAAAAGACTTGGATTTAAAGACATAAGCATAATCCCAAATGGTCTTGACATAACTCCCCTGGAAAGTATTCCTGAAAAGGAAAGAAAACTGTGTCTTGTATATCTTGGAAGATTAAAAAAGACAAAGAATCCTGAAGATGCAATAAAGGCATTTCTTGAGATAAAAAAAGTGATATCTGATTCAAGACTGAAGATTATAGGAAGTGGACCACTTTTGGATAAATTAAAAAGACTTTATTCAGACAATCAGATAGAATTCCTGGGATATGTATCTGACAGAGAAAAATATCTTATTCTCAAAAAAGCCCATTTTCTTCTTGTCCCAAGCATAAGAGAAGGTTGGGGACAGGTCGTGATACAGGCAAATGCAATGGGAACCCCTGCTATTGGATATCGTGTAAAAGGACTGAAGGACAGCATAAAAGATGGTCTTACGGGTTTTCTCGTCTCTGATTATAAGGAGATGGCTTCAAAGGTAGTTGAAATCTGGAATAAGAAAGAGCTTTATATGAGGCTTTCAGGAAATGCTTTAAGTTGGGCAAGGAATTTTTCTTGGGAAAAAACCAGAAAAGAATTTATAGATTATCTTTCAAAAAGAGGACTTTTAAGATGAAAACACTGGTCGTCCTTCCAACATATAACGAAGTAAAAAACATAGAAAAGGTGTTAGAAGAACTTTTAAAATTTGACTTTTTGGATGTCCTTGTTGTGGATGACAGCTCTCCTGATGGAACAGCAGATAAGGTAAAAAAGATTATGGAAAAAGAAAAAAGGGTATATCTTATAGAAAGACCAAGAAAGCTTGGACTCGGAACTGCCTATATCACTGGATTCAGATGGGGAATGGAAAAAGAATATGAATGTTTTTTTGAAATTGATGCAGATCTTTCTCATGATCCAAATGATATTCCTAAGTTTATAGAAAAGCTTGAGGAAGGATTTGATCTTGTAATTGGATCAAGATATATGAACAACAAGATAAGTGTTGTTGGATGGGACTTTAAAAGACTTCTTCTTTCAAAGTTTGCAAACTGGTATGCAATAAAGATTCTTGGACTAAAAGGGCTTTCTGATGTAACAAGTGGATATAGGGCTTATAGGAAGAGATGTCTTGAGAAAATAGGACTTGATAAAGTAAAGTCAAATGGATATGCATTTCAGATAGAAATGGTATACAGAGCTGTAAAGAAGTCTTGTAAAGTTGCTGAAGTGCCAATAATATTTTATGAAAGGAATTCAGGCTGCTCTAAGATGACAAAAAAAATTGCACTTGAAGCAGCTCTTACAGTATGGAAGTTGAGGTTCTTATAGTATAAAAAGCCTCCTGAAGAACAGAATTAGGATTTGCAGGAGCAGTTAACATAGGTCTACATTATATCTTCACATTTTACCTTAGGTTGAGGCTTTTTCGGACTTCCTAAGCTTTGTTTAGAAAAAGGAAAGATATTAGATATTGGTTGTGCAAAAAAGTGATTATCCTTTATTTCATATATGACCACACAGATAATCCTTGGATTGGAGGAGGAGGAGCTGTAAGGACATATGAGATAGGAAGAAGACTTTCAGAAAAAGGTCATAAGATTCTTGTTGTTTCAGGAAATTATCCGGGTGCTAAGGATTATAAAAGAGGAAATCTGAGATTCAGATTTCTTGGGATTAAAAGAAGCTATATACTAAGTATCCTGAGTTTTCCAATTTATGCTTTTATATTTCTGAAAAAAAACTACAAGAGATTTGATGTAATAGTAGAAGACCTTGCTCCCTGGAATCCTATCTTTGCTTACAGGATAAAAAAAGAGAAACCTGTTATTCTTCAGCTTCATCAAAAAGAAGGCAAAAATATACTGAAAAGATATAACATATTCGGTCTTCCTTTTGTTTTCTTAGAGAAATATTATCCAAAAAAATATCAACCAAACATCATATTTGTCTCAGACATCTGTCAAAAAAGATACGGTCTTCCTGGAACTGTTATTCCAAATGGAATAGAAAAAGCTCTTCTGGATTACCAGATAAAGAAAGGAAGTTATGTCCTGTTCATAGGAAGACTGGATATATTTCATAAGGGCTTAGATATGCTTTTTGAGGCTTTAAAAGGACTTGATATTCAGCTTGTTATAGCAGGGAAAGGAAGAGATGAAGATAAGGTAAGGAGTCTTTCAGAAGGTTTAGCTTCTGAGTTTGTAGGGTTTGTGGAAGGAGAAAAAAAGATAGAGACTATAAGAAAGGCAAAGTTTCTCGTGATGCCTTCAAGATATGAGGGACAGCCACTCGTCAGCTTAGAATCAGCAGCTTTGGGAAAGCCTATCCTTGTTTCTGACATAGATGAGCTTTCATTTGTAGTAAAAAATGGTTTTGGAATTTCTTTTAGGCTGAATGACATAAAAGACCTAAGAGAGAAGCTTTTGTTCCTATGGAAAAGAGATGATCTTCTTATAGAAATGGGGAAAAAAGGAAGGGAATTTGCAAAAGATTTTGTATGGGAAAAGATAGCAGAAAGATATGAAAAATTCCTTCTTTCTGTTAAAAAAAGACATACTTAAAGATCTTTCCTTTATTACTTCTGCTTTTATCTATACAAACATCTTAGGATATGTATTTCACTTCTATGTAAGCAGAAGACTGAAGCCTACAGGTTATGGAGAATTCCTTGTTTTATACTCCTTTCTTCTTACTGTTGGAAACATCTCTTCTATCCTTTGCACAGTATCCGTGAAGTGTATTGTTGAAAATATGGAAAAAAGATTTGAGATACTTAGATATCTCAGAATAATAGGACTTTTTTTAGGCTGTTTTTTTTGCGCAAATGGAATATTATTTTCTCCTTTTCTCAAGTCATATCTAAGCATATCTGACAGAACTTACATATGGATCACATCATCCTGCTGGATTCCAATGTTTCTTATAGCTGTCGAAAGAGGTTTTTTACAGGCAAACAGAAGGTTTGATCTTTATGCAATATCCGTATCCCTTGAACTTACCATCAGATTAATTTTAGCCATTCTTTTTCTGTCTTCAGGATATTATGTCTCTGGTGCTATAGCCTCTTCTCTCATTTCATTTATCATCATATCTGTTCTTTTGACATGCATTAACAGAAACCTTTTCGGTAAGATAAAGAAACTTCCAATCCAGAAGCTATTTTTGCTCAGTGCATATTGTTCACCAGCTGGTTTTTTTATTTACCTGGATAACATATTTGTAAAAAAGATGTTTCCATCAGAAGCAGGTTATTATGCCTCTGTATCTGTTGTAGGAAAAGTTCTTGTCTGGCTTTCTGTCTCTCTTTTTTCTGTGTTCTTTCCAAGGATTGTCTCAGAAAAGGAGAACTTCAGAAAAACAGGGATAAAAGCTCTTATTTCAGTAGCTTTCATCTTTCTTTCTTCTGAAATACTTATTCCTCTAATAGGAAAACCTATATTTTTGTTTCTCTTTGGAAAGCAATACAAAACTGGATTTGAGCTTTTACCTTTTTACATAATCTGCATGTTTCCTCTTTCTGTTTCCGTTATCTTTATAGGAATAAACACAGGGATTGAAAGGAACATATGGCTTATATATCTTCACCTCATTTCATATACAGCTGGATTTATCCTGTTTGACTTCAGAGACATTTCAGAATACATTTTTTACATCTTTATATTAAACCTCACCTTTTGTATCATATACTTCTGCTGTTTTTTGCATAATTGACATGGAAGTTTCACGTTGATATATTTGGATGTCATGAAAAGAAGAATAATATCTCCTGTCTGTTCTGCTTTTATAGTCCCTGGATTAGGTCAAGTTATAAACAATCAGATAAAAAAAGGTCTTATACTATTTTTTTCCGTATTTGCACTTATAGGAGCTGCAGTCTTTGAGATTTACAGGCTTGTAAAAAAATCTCTTGAAGGACTTGCACTAAATGAACTTTATCCAGAAAGGGTAATAGAAGAATTTAAAGCTCAGGATCATACTGTTCTTTATCTCATAGGGATTCTTTTTTCAGCTGTCTGGATATATTCTGTCTTAGATGCTTATATAGTTGGAAAAAGAATAGATCAGGAGAAGAAAGATGAGGTCATATTTGATAGATGAGATAGATCCATGGGATATGGAAAAGATTGAGGATTTTTTGAAAAAAAATGCAATAAAATCTCCTATAGAAGGAATATTCTGGATAAAGATACCTGATCACCTCCTTACAGAGACCCAGCTAAAACATAAAGATTGCAGTCCGTATTTCTGTGCTATAGAACTTGGAAAAGGATGGCTAAAGCTTGAACTTCTTGTAAGAAGTTCAAAGAAGATAAAGTGTCAGTGTATGGGATATTGTAATGAAAGACAGAGGGAATTTCTGATAAGCTATGTAAACAATATGATAGAAGAGCTTGGAATTAGAACATAAGGAGAGGTGGAGTATGGATTACAAGGAGACTTTAAATCTTCCAAAAACAGATTTTCCAATGAAAGCAAATCTTACGAAAAAAGAGCCAGAGATACTTAAAAGATGGGAAGAGATAAATCTTTACAGAAAGATAAGAGAAAGGTCAAAAGGAAGACCTCTTTTTATCCTTCATGATGGTCCTCCTTATGCAAATGGTCATATACACATGGGAACAGCACTGAATAAGATCCTGAAAGATATCATAATAAAATCAAAACAGATGTCAGGATATGATGCTCCATATGTTCCTGGATGGGACTGCCATGGACTTCCAATAGAACACAATGTTGACAAAGAGCTTGGAGAAAAAAAGAAGAGTATGTCTCCAGTAGAAATAAGAAGATACTGCAGAAAGTATGCAGAAAGGTTTATAAATATCCAGAGAGAAGAATTCAAAAGACTTGGTGTTCTTGGTGATTGGAATAGACCTTATCTTACAATGGACTACAAGTATCAGGCAACAATTGTAAGAGAATTTGGAAAGTTTGCACTGAATGGAAGTCTTGTAAGGAGCAAAAAGCCTGTATACTGGTGTATTCACTGCAAGACTGCACTTGCAGAAGCAGAGGTAGAATACAAAAAGAAGGTATCACCTTCTATATTCGTAAAATTCCGAATGATCTCTGATCTGAGCAAGTTTTCCTCAAAGCTTAAAAGAGACGATGTATTTATAGTAATATGGACGACAACACCCTGGACAATTCCTGCAAACCTTGCAATAGCACTGAATCCATCTTTTGAATATGTTGCATGTGATACAAAAAAAGACGGGATCTTTATACTTGCAGAAGGACTTTCAGATCTCTGTATGCACGATTTCGGATACAAAGACTATGAAATCGTTGCAAGACTTGATCCAAAGGATCTGGAAGGACTGGAAGCAAGACATCCTCTTTATGAAAGATCATCAAAAATAGTCCTTGCAGATTATGTAACACTTACTGCAGGAACAGGATGTGTTCACATAGCACCAGGTCATGGAGCAGAAGACTATGAGACAGGTCTTAAATATGGTCTTGATATATATTCTCCTGTAGACAGTGAAGGAAGATTTACAGATGATGTGAAGTATTTTGCAGGAATGCAGGTATTTGAGGCAAACAGTCATGTAAACGAGAAGCTAAAAGAAGAAGGAGCACTTATAAAGGAAGATCAGATAACACACGAATATCCACACTGCTGGAGATGCAAAAATCCAGTAATATTCAGAGCAACTGAGCAATGGTTTATTTCCATGGAAAAGAATGATCTGAGAAAAAAGGCTCTTTCTGCTATATCAGAAGTAAAATGGATCCCTTATTGGGGAAAAGACAGAATTTACAGTATGATAGAAGGAAGACCAGACTGGTGTATATCAAGACAAAGAGTATGGGGAGTTCCTATAACTGTATTCTACTGTAAGAGGTGTGGAAAGACTGTTATTTCTCAGGAGATAATAGATCATGTAAGCAAAAAGATAGAGCAGTATGGAGCAGATATATGGTTTTCTGAAGATGCGAAAAATCTTCTTCCAGAAGGCACAAGGTGTCCTGAATGTGGAAGTGATCAGTTTGAAAAAGAAAAAGATATACTTGATGTCTGGTTTGATTCAGGTGTAAGCTTTGCAGCAGTCCTTGAAAAAAACAGTGAACTCAGATTTCCTGCAGACATATATCTTGAAGGAAGTGATCAGCATAGGGGATGGTTCCACAGTTCACTTCTCTGTTCTGTTGGAACAAGAGGAAAACCACCTTACAGATGCGTCCTTACACACGGATTCGTCGTTGATGCACAGGGAAGGGCAATGCACAAATCACTGGGAAATGTCATATCTCCTGAGGATATCATAAAGAAATACGGAGCAGAGATAATAAGACTCTGGGTAGCAGCAGAAGATTATACAGACAACATAAGGATCTCTGATGAGATTATTCAGAGACTCGTAGAAGCATACAGGAGGATAAGGAATACATGCAGGTTTATTCTTGGAAATCTTTATGACTTTGATCCAGAAAAGGATAAGGTTCCTTACAGTGAGATGCACGAACTTGACAGATGGATCCTTCATAGGCTTCAGGAGATAAATGAAAAGGTTCAAAGGGCATATGAAAGATTTGAGTTCCATACCGTATATCATACCCTTTATAACTTCTGCATTATGGATCTTTCATCCTTTTATCTGGACATAATAAAAGACAGGTTATATACATCCAGAAGAGATTCAAAACAAAGGCGTTCTGCTCAGACCGCATTAAATGAGATACTTGAAGTTATGGTAAGACTTATGGCACCTATACTTTCATTTACTGCTGATGAGATATGGCAACATATGAAAGGAAAAAGATCTGAAAGTGTTCATCTGGAACAGTTTATCCCTGTAAAAGAAGAGTATAAGGACAGGGAGCTAAAAGAAAGATGGGATGAGATAATAGAAATAAGGAAAGAGGTTCTTAAAGCACTTGAGATTGCAAGAAAAGAAAAGCTTATTGGTCATTCACTTGAAGCAGAAGTCATACTTGGTCTTCCAGAAAAGCTGAAGGAAAAATTTATGCCCTATAGGGATGTCCTGAGAGATGTATTTATTGTCTCTGATCTTCAGATCGTATCAAAGGAAGAGCTTAAAGATGGAAAATATTCAGAACTTTTGGGAATAAAAGTAAAGGTAAATCCTAGTCCATATCCAAAATGTGAAAGATGCTGGAGAAGGGATAAGACTGTAGGAAAAGATCCAGAATTTCCTGATATATGTGAGAGGTGTATATCTGTTCTGAGATGAGGCTGCTGGAGACGCTAAGTATAATCTTTCTGGATCAGATTACGAAATACATCGTAATAACTTCTGTAAAGGGAAAGATAAAGATAACGAGTTTTTTTAACATAGTCTGCACAAAGAACAAAGGAGTAATCTTTGGTCTTATGAGTAATCTTTCTTTTTTTTATGTCCTCATTATAGCTATAAACTTAGCTGCTATAGCTATACTACTTATCTGGTCTTTTAGACTCGGAAATAATCTCTTAGCATCACTCGGAATATCCTTTATCATAGGAGGAGCAATAGGAAACTTCATAGACAGGATCATATATGGTGCAGTAATAGATTTTTTGGACTTTCATATAGGAAAATATCATTGGCCTGCATTTAACATAGCAGATTCAGCAATAACTTTTGGAACAATTCTTCTTGCAATAGGACTTTTTTCTAAGGATGCATCCAAATCTGTTTAACATAGGGCCTTTTACGATTCATACATACGGCATCTTTGTCTGTCTTGGAATATTTTCTGGAATTTTCCTTTCCGTAATTCTTGGAAAAAAAGAAGGACTAAATCCAGATCTTATCTCAAGCATATGTTTTTTTATTGTCCTTTCAGGTATAATCGGAGCAAGGATCCTTTACATACTTGCAAATATGTCCTACTATCTTGAAAGACCTTTAGAAGTTTTTGCTCTTTGGAAAGGAGGGCTTATATTTTCTGGAGGGATTATATCTGGCTGTATAGGAGGATTTCTTTATATAAGAAAAACCGGAATAGATCTTTTAAAAATAGCAGACATACTTTCTCCCTCAGCTTCTTTTGGTCAGGCAATAGGAAGAATAGGATGTTTTATGGCAGGATGCTGTTATGGAAAAAAGACAGATCTTCCATGGGCAGTTGTATTTACTGACAAAAACAGTCTTGCCCCAAAAGGCATCCCTCTTCATCCAACTCAGCTCTATCATTCCCTTGCATGTCTTATTATATTTGCAATCCTTATGCTTATGAGAAAAAGGAAAAAATATGATGGACAGATATTCTTCTGGTATCTTATACTTCACAGCACACAGAGACTTCTCATAGAAAGATTCAGAGCAGACTGTCTTCCAGCTATAGGACAGATGTCTGTAACACAGTTTATCTCTTTGATTATTTTAATCAGTGCAGGAGTGGCTGTTATATGGAAAAACAGATAAGGATAATTGACATATCACCGTATATAGAAGAAGGAATGATTGTGTATCCAGGAGATGCCAAGTTTAGAACTGAACCTATATGCACAATAGAAAGATCAGGATGTAACATGACAAAGCTCTTTCTTGGAACTCATACAGGAAGTCACATAGATGCACCTTTTCATTTTCTTCCTGATGGTGCTTCTGTTGACAAGATCCCTCTTTCTACATTTATCGGACCTGCTCAGGTAATAGAGGTAAAAGAAAAGGAGATAACAAGAAAGATAATAGAAGAAAGGATTGATCCAGATACAGAAAGAGTCTTGTTTAAGACAGAAAATTCTTATCTCCTTGAAAAAGAAAGCTTTTCAAAAGATTATACATATCTTACAGAAGATGGGGCAAGACTTCTTGCAGAAAAAGGAATAAAGCTTGTTGGTATAGATTATATATCCATAGAAAGATTCGGAACACCTGATTTTTCTGTCCACAAGATCCTTTTTAAAGCAGGCATATGCATACTTGAAGGAATAAATCTAAAAGATGTAAGACCAGGTCATTACATACTTGTTGCACTTCCATTGAAACTTAAAGGACTTGATGGATCTCCTGTAAGAGCTGTTCTTATTGAAAAAAAATCTTGACATATCATTTTTTCATTAATATATGAAATCCAACAAATCTGGAGAAGAAGATGAAGGTTTTTACTTTTAAAAAAGGAGGGGTTCATCCACCAGAAAATAAATATACTGCTCATGTCCCCATAGAAGAGATGCCCCTTCCTGATGAAGTAACCATACCTCTTGTTCAGCATTTTGGTGAAACATGCAAGCCAAAGGTAAAGAAAAAAGATAAGGTAAAAGAAGGAGAAATCATAGGGACATTTGAAAAGATTGGAGCTTTTGTCCATGCAAGCATAACAGGAGAAGTAAAAGAGATTGGAAACTGTCCTCATCCTGTATTTGTAAGTGTTCCAGCAATTACAATCAGAAGAGATAAGGAAGCAGAAAAAAGGAAGTATGAACCTTGCAACTGGAAAGAACTTTCAAGAGAAGAGCTTTTAAGAAGAGTAAAAAATGCTGGAATAGTTGGAATGGGAGGAGCAGGATTTCCTACACACATAAAGCTTTCTCCACCTGCTGAAGCAAAGATAGATACGCTTATTATAAACGGTGCAGAATGTGAACCATATCTTACAGTTGACCACAGGCTTATGGTGGAACATGCAGAGGAGATAATAGAAGGTGTAAAGATAATCCTTACGATACTTGGGATAAATAGGGCATTTATAGGAATAGAGATGAACAAGCCTGATGCAATAGAAAAGATGGAGAAGGCTGCAAGGGATAACAGAGAAGGATTTGAGATAAATGTTGCTCCACTTAAGGTAAAGTATCCACAGGGATCAGAAAAACAGCTTATTGAAGCAATAACAGGAAGAAAAGTTCCTGCTTTTGGACTTCCTTTTGATGTAGGTGTTGTTGTTCAGAACATAGGAACAACAAGAGCTATATATGAAGCAGTTGTCTTTAACAAGCCTGTAGTGGAAAAGGTAGTAACATTTTCTGGAAAGGCACTGGCAAGACAGGCAAATCTGAAAGTAAGAATAGGGACAAAAGTAAGTGATGTAGTTGAATATCTTGGTGGAATAAAGCCTGGACTAAAAAAGGTAGTTATTGGTGGACCTATGATGGGATTTGCAATATCCACACTTGACTTTCCTATAACAAAGATAACATCAGGTGTGCTTTTCCTTACAGAAGATGAAGTAGACCTTCATACATATGGACCTTGTATAAGATGTGGATTCTGTCTTGAAGCATGTCCAATGGGACTTCAGCCAAATGAGATAGGGATATATGTAGAAGCAGGAAGGGCAGAAGAGACAGAACAATTTGGTGTATTTGAATGTTTTGAGTGTGGATGTTGTGCTTATGTATGTCCTGCAAAAAGACCACTTGTTCAGTTTATAAGAATTGCAAAGATGAAGGCGAGGAAGAAGTAAGATGGAAGCAGAAGAAAGACTTCTTACAGTATCAATATCTCCTCATGTAAAAAGCCCAGTTACAGTAGAAAAGATAATGTGGACGGTCGTAGCATGTCTTATTCCTCCTCTTATACTTTCTGTTTTCATATTTGGGATAAGGGTCCTTATAATAACTGCTATAAGTGTCATAAGCTGTGTCCTTACAGAAGCAATATCACAGAAGCTTCTTGGAAGACCTGTAACGATAAAGGATGGAAGTGCAACAGTCACAGGACTTCTTCTTGCATATGTAATCCCTCCAGGAGTCCCATATCATCTTCCTGTCCTTGGTGCTATTATGGCGATATTTGTAACAAAACAGCTCTTTGGTGGTCTTGGTTTTAACATATTTAATCCTGCACTTATGGGAAGAGCATTCCTTATGTGCACATTTCCTGTTGCTATGACATCTGCATGGATTACACCTAAGTATCTGAAATTAAGCACTGATGCACTTTCTTCTGCAACCCCTCTCTTTATCATAAAACACTACGGATTTCAGGCACTTATCCAGAAATACGGATCACTTTCATACATCTACAAAAACTTCTTCCTTGGAATAAGACCAGGATGTATAGGAGAAACATCTGCCTTTCTCATACTCCTTGGAGGTCTTTATCTTATCTATAAAGGCTATATAAAGTGGTATATACCTGTATCAATGATAGGGACGGTTGCTCTTCTTTCATGGATATTTGGAATAAATCCTCTCGTAGCTGTTCTTTCAGGTGGAGTCATGCTTGGTGCATTCTTTATGGCAACAGACTATACTACTTCACCAAATTATAAAACTGCTCAGCTCATATATGGTGCAGGAATAGGAGTTCTTACTGTTCTCATAAGACTGAAAGGTGGATATCCAGAAGGAGTCTGTTATGCAATACTTCTTATGAATGGACTTACACCTGCTCTTGATTCTTGGTTTAAACCAAAAAGATTTGCTCCACCAAAGGGTAAGAAAAAATGAGGGAGTTTCCTAAGATAATAATAGGACTTACAACAGCTTGTCTTATATCTGCATTTTTTATGGGAGCTGCCTTTGTCTTTACTATCAAAGCAAAAAGATATAACGAATACCTTGACTTTAAGGAAGCAATGTATGGGGTTCTGGGATACAGTCATAAGAATCCTCCTCCTGAAGGACTTCAGTTCCATGAGGTATACAGATACATAATCCATGAGCCAAAAAGAGATTACATGGCATATCTTGTTCCATCAAAAGAAAAAGGATTCCAGTTTATTGCACTTACATTTGACGGAAGATTCCTCTATACAAGACCTGTAAAGATATCAAAAGAGGATGCAAGACAGGAAAGTGAAAGAGAAAAGGTCCTAAAGGAGCTCTTAGGAAAGGATACGAAATTTTCCTATGCAAGCAAGTTCATAATTGCTACGAATAACGGAAAAAGATTTGCCTATCTTGTTCCAGGAGAATTTCCTGGATTTAAGACAACAATAAGAGTGCTTCTTGCACTTGATACAAGATATAAGATACTTGGCTTTGAGATACTTGAAGAGGAAGAGGATCCAGGACTTGGAGGAGAGATAAAGAGGAAGTATTTCAAGAATCAGTTTAAAGGACTTACATATGAGAAGATAAAAAGGCTAAAGGTAATAAAGAAACCTCTTCCTGAAGAATACAGAAGGTGTCTTGAGCATGAAGAAGAGTTTACAAAAGAGCAGATAGAAGAGATAAGAAGAAAGTATCAGGATGCTCACATATATGCACTTACAGGAGCAACAATAACGAGCAATGCCGTAACAAATGGTGTAAAGAATATCGTAAAAAAATTTGCATACAGGATAAAAATACTGGACAGTATGATAAAAAAGCATAAAATAAGCTGTGCAATATAGGGAGAAGCTATGCCTGTAAAGAAAAAGACACCACTTAATCTCATAATGAACGGACTTTTTAATGAAAACCCTATATTTAGACTTGCTCTTTCAATGTGTCCTGCTGTTGGAATAAGCACAACACTTATGAATGGATTCCTTCTTGGTATTGCTGTTCTTTTTGTTCAGGTTGCATCAAGCTGCACGGTATCTCTCATAAAAAACTACATACATCCAAAGATAAGGATACCTATATACAGTCTTGTAATTGCTACATGGGTAACCGTTATAGACCTTACACTTTCTGCCTATTTTCCTACTGCATACAAGGCTGTAGGAATATTTATAAAGCTTATAGTAACATTTTCCATTATACTTATGAGACTTGAAGTATTTGCTTCAAGAGAACCTCTTATCCCTTCATTCTGGGATGGATTTGGAATGGGCTTAGGTTTTATGTTTGGAATGATGACACTTGGATTTATAAGGGAATTCCTGGGTGCAGGAACAATTTTTGGTCATCAGATTCTTCCTTCAAGACCACTTCTCTTCTTTATACTCCCTGTAGCAGGATTTTTCTGCGTAGGTTTTATGATGGCTGTATATAATTGGGTTGAGTTTACATATAAGAGGATAAAAGAAAAGAGGATGGGGACATAAGATGAGGTGGAAAAAGTTCTTTCTCTTTTTGTTTTTATTCTTGTTTACAAAGGCATATCCTAGCAGTTTCGTAATGAAATCTTCCTTTTTGGGAAAGGATAAGATATTCGTCCTTTTTGCTGGACCTGTTGATAAAAAGATAGCAGAAGATAAAGGAAACTATTACATATACGAAAAGCCAGACCCAGACATACCTTTAAGGATAAAGGAGATATCTCTTTCAGAAGACAGAAGATCACTTACCATAAGTTTTTATGAAGAGCTGAATCAGCATGTTCCTCATGTGGTTCACATAAAGAATCTCATTTCAGAAGGAAGAAAGATAGGTCCTGTTGTATTCTCAGTAAAAAAGAGCTATGCAGGATTTCTTCTGGCAATACTTATTGGTGCAATGCTTGTTCACAACTTCGTCTTTACGAAATACCTTGGACTTTGCGTATTCTTTGGAACATCAAGAAGGAAGTCAACAGCAATAGGAATGGGAATAACATTTACCATTGTAATGGTATGCAGTGCAATGATCTCCTGGTTTCTCTATCATTATGTCCTTGTTCCCCTTCATCTTCAGTTCTTCCAGGTTGTTATGTTCATAGGTATTGTCTCACTTATTGTTCAGGCAGTGGATATAATACTCAGAAAGATAAATCCTTATCTCTTTAAAGCATTTGGAATATACCTTATGCTTGTTCTTGCAAACTGTGTAATACTTGCTGTTCCACTCCTTATCGTCGTAAATAACTACAATGCACTTGAAGCATTCATATTCTCTCTTGGAGCAGGACTTGGATACTTTATTGCACTTTTCCTTATGTCATGCGTAAGAGAAAAGCTTGAGCTTGCAAATGTTCCTCCTTCATACAGAGGACTTTCAATAGCATTTATTACAGCAGGACTTTTTGGTCTTGCATTTATGGGATTTTCTGGAATGTCAATATTTTAAGGAGGAGCCAGTATGAGTCCAGAACTTGTAAATATAGCAATTGGTGGAATAGCTGTTCTTGGTGTAATAGGACTTGTATTTGGAATAGGACTTGCACTTGCTGCACATAAATTCTCCGTTGAAGTGAATCCTAAGGTAGAGGCAGTAAAAGAAGTTCTTGCAGGTGCTCAATGAGGTGGATGTGGCTTCGCAGGTTGCGAAGGATATGCAGAAGCAGTTGTAAATGATCCAAATGTTCCACCAAATCTGTGTCTTCCTGGAGGAGAAGAGGTAGCAAAAAAAGTTGCAGAAATTACGGGAAAAAAGATAGAGGCAGTTGAAGAGGTTATTGCTGCTGTAAGGTGTTCTAAGATTGAAGGAAAGGTCTCCAGGAAATATGACTACATTGGACAGAAGACATGTATTGGTGCAAATCTTGCATTTGGCGGAATTATGGAATGCACATATGCATGCATAGGATTTGGAGATTGTGAAAGGGCTTGTCCTTTTGGTGCTATAAAGATAGTTGATGGACTTCCAAAAGTAAATCCAATGCTATGTGTTGGATGTGGGACATGTGCAAGGGTATGTCCAAAAGGAGTCATTGAGATAATTCCAAAGAATGCAAGAGTCTGGGTTCCTTGCAATTCAAAAGATCCTGGAAAGGTTGTAAAGAGCATATGTCAGGTAGGATGCATTACATGCAGGATGTGTGTAAGGAGCTGTCCTGCAAAGGCAATAACAATAGAGGATGGAAGGGTAAAGATTGATCATAAGAAGTGTATTGAGTATGGAGAAAAATGTAAAATGGTTTGTGTTGAGAAATGTCCAAGAAATATCTTGAGACCATTTAAGATTGAATATGAATATCAACAGGTGAAAAAAGCTGCTTGATGGAGGAAAAAAGATGAGGAAGATAGACAGAAGAACCTTTTTGAGAATTTCTGGAATCCTGGGAATAGGAATAGCAACATTCAGTCTTCCTTCTTTAAGAAGGATAGAATCTGAAAGGTTTGACAAAAAGAACTACAAGATATCCTGCACAAGACTTGGAATGGGAACATTTATCTCTATGACCATTATAGATCCATCAAGACATAAGGCAGAAGAAGCAATTGGAAAGGCATTTGAAAGGATAAAAGAGCTTTCTGATGAGCTGAATCGTTTTAATTCAATAAGTGCTGTTTATGAACTGAACAGCTCAGGTAGCATAAAAGAAGTTCCTCCTCATATGGGAGAACTTATAAGAAAATCTCTTGGATATTACAGAATGACAGAAGGATGTTTTGACATTACAGTAAAACCAATCATAGACCTGTTTCAGGAAAAGTTCTCAAAAGGACTTTATCCAGAAGAAAGAGAGATAGAAGAAAGACTTCGTCTTGTTGGAAGTGATAAGATAGCTCTTTCAGGAAAAAAGATCTTCTTTAAAGAAAAAGGAATGGGAATAACCTTAGATGGAATTGCAAAAGGGTATATAGTAGACAGGGCTGCAGAAGTTCTGGAAAGATATGGAATAGAAAATTATCTCATAAATGCAGGAGGAGATATAAGAGTCAAAGGAGAAAAGTCAAGAGGAAGACCATGGAGAATAGCAATTCAGGATCCTGAAAAGAGAGGAAACTATCCTGATGTGATCTGTATGAAAGAAGGAGCAATTGCAACATCAGGAAACTATGAGATATACTTTGACAGAGAAAAGCTCTTCTTCCACATAATTGATCCTCGCACAGGAAGATCTCCTCTTACAGATATAAGTGTATCTGTCGTATCAAAGACTGCATGTGATGCAGATGCACTTTCTACAGCTGTATTCGTCATGAAGCCAGAAGAAGGTATAAGATTTATAAACAGTCTTCCAAAAAGAGAGGCTTTTATCATTACAAGAGAAAGAAGAAGACTAAAATCAGCTGGCTGGAACAGGCTTAAGGCATAGAAAGAGCTTTTTTTTGAGCACTGTTTAGGTCTTTAAGAAGACCAAGGATTCTTTTTAGCATAAGTGCATTCTTTAGGGCACTTCCTCCTGTGCAGTTATTAAAAAAGACGTATGTCTTTTCTGCTTCTTCAAAGACTTTTTTTACCTTGGATAAAACCTCCCTAAGTTCCTGTTCATTATAAAAATAGTTGTATCTTTCTTCTTTTTCTGCCTCAAACCACCTTGGATTTCTTCCATGAAGTCTTATATAGCCTGTTTTGCTTGTAAGAGCTGGAACAAGCGGATGAAGTCCTCTTATCTTTGGCTCATCTACTATGCAATATCCAAGATTAAATTTTTTTAGAAAATCAAAGATATCTTTTTTTACCCATGCCCTGTTTCTAAATTCAACAACTACATCAAAGTCAGACAGCTTTTCTTTGCAGAATTCAAGATATCTTAAGGTTTCCTCACTTGGCCAAAAGCTATAAGGAAACTGAAGAAGGACTGGTCCAAGCTTCCCTTCTTCTTTAAGAGGAAGGATTCCTTCAATGAAAAGATCAAATATATCTGAAGTATCTTTTATCTTTTTCCT
>Ga0190367_1000046_pt1 | contig 90869 bp, 72 predicted proteins | sample 4872181011_MG_FD_171838 | JGI IMG/M metagenome (GOLD analysis project Ga0190367, IMG submission 171838) | Hydrothermal vent microbial mat bacterial communities from Southern Trench, Guaymas Basin, Mexico - 4872-18-10-11_MG | ecosystem: Environmental > Aquatic > Marine > Hydrothermal vents >...
CTGGATGATGTGGTGAGTCTGCGAGTCCTGAAAGCGCGAGGGCCTCCTAAGCCCTCAGTCGCGGGTTCGAGTCCCGCCGGGCCCACCATTAAGCGTTAGGTTACATTTGTGTTTAAAGTACCCCCCCTGCGGGGGATGATTTAAGGTAGATTATTTAGGTCTTATTTCTTTTCTATGTTTTTGTGGTGTGTTATTGATTGTGGTTTTCCTAGTGCGTGTTGATGTGTTTTTGGTCTAGTAGAAGTTTTGTCTTGCTGGTGAATTATGGTTAGCAAATTAAATTGTATTTTGTGAATTTTATGGTTATATGGGTAGGAACTTGTGGTTGGATGGTCGGTTTTTTGGTATTTTTGTGTTTCGTATTTTATTCGTACTTACTATATGTGCTGGTAATTCCTATTGGGTGGCTTTAGTGTCCGAGGGTAGTGGTCTATCTCTTAGAAGGATTGCGCGCATAGTACGGGAGGAGAGGAGGAAACATGACTATATTGTTGCTCTTTTTCAGATGTACCTGGAGCGTGCCGGGGTTCCTCGTAGTAGTCTCCTAGTTATGGAGGAATATAAGGGTCTTCAGCCAGATATTGTTTGGATTCATAATGGTTTTCCCGTGGTTGTTTTTGAGGTTATGGATCCAGATGCTAATATTCGGGATCCTGCTGTTAGGAGGCGTTTTGAGAGTTTGTTGATTCTGCCTTATATTCAGGTTCTTAGGCCCTGGTATGTTGTTCTTACGGACGGTATTTCGTTGTTTATCTATGATTACCAGTTTACGCTTGTGTATTCTGTAGAGGATTTAGAGTCTATCGGGTCTGAGGAGGAACATAAGATTAGGAAGATCTTATTTCTTGAGTAGGTGGTTCTGTCGATGTCTAGGGTTTTTGAAGAGATACTCCAGGTATTTGTTGATTTATATAATCAGCTAGATGGGACTGGAGATAAAAAGTTGATTTTGATGCAACTTGTCGACCAATTGGAGCAGGTTAAGTGGAGAGGTTTTTCGCTTCTCGTTGAGCGTATCAGTGAGGATATCTTAATGGAGGAGACTTCTGGGATAATACTCGCAGTTTTAGCTAGGATACTTGCGAAGGAGAAGCCTGGTAAGACTCGTGATCTTGCTAGTGAGTTGGATTCTAATGCTAAGATTTTATTTGAGTGGGAGTTTGATGCTGCTCTGGCATACGCCTTGTTATGTGAGGCTTTTCGGGATATGAGTGATATGGACTCTGCGAGAAGATATTTGGATCGGAGTATAGAATATGCGCTTAAGGTTCCCGACCGGTCTGATCGCTCAATAGCGTTGGCAAAGATATTACCTATGATCTACGAGTTCCATGGGTTAGATGCTGCTATGGAATATCTCGGTAAGATCACCTATGAGATTAAACGTTCCGAGGCTATAGTGAGTCTAATAAGAGTGGCTATGGAAAAGGATGAAGGTATAGACCTCAAAGTACTCTTACCCTATGTTCCCAAGGAAAAAAGATCCTATATTGTATCTGAGTGGTTTTTAGCTGTTGCTAATAAGGTTAGGCATCGGGCAAAGGAGTTTGCGAGACAGTTAGCTCAGACTGTGCAGACAGATACTTCAGCAATTGACTATCTGAGGACGCTGATAAACATATTGCACATATATTTGATGGGTAACAGTAATATAGCTGATCCAGAAGTAGCCTCGTTATATACGAAGATAAAGTCTTTGACCATGCAAAATCTGCACAGGAGGGAGTTTGTTGCGGTTGTTTTTGACCTCATTGATATTTTGCTCAAATTTGGTTTTAAGAGCGAGGCTCAGAAATTCTTAGGTGATATTAGGGGTTATGTAACGGAGAATGATTCGTCATCTGAAGTATTTATTTCCAATAAGCTTTCAAAAATCTATGCGAAGTACGGGTATTTTGACGATGTAAATCTATTTGTCCATAACTGTTTGGAGACGTTATCAAGTGCTGACACGGCGGTAAAAACACCCCTTCTAGTAGATTCTCTATCTAGTATTCTGTATGTAATAAATGAGTTTCCGATCGATGTTCCAGTGTCGTTGGCCGAGAAGTACGCTAAGAAGATAAGGCCTATAGAGATCACAGAAGTCAAAATCAAGCTCTTTAAGGATAATCTAGCATATCTACGTGAGGCATATAGAGAAGTAAGTATAGATAAAGCGATCAATGAGATTATAAGGGAGTTTCGAACATTTAATATTCGGCAATTAGAGGCTACGGCTAAGGATGTGTTGATGGGGCTGCTGGAGAAAAGAGATGGAAGCTATGTCCTAAATTATATCTTGAAATACGCCTATGAGATAAATATACCAGAAGCTAAGAGATTAGAGATTCTTGAGTTGCTTGGCTCGGCGGCTTCGGCTCTTTTAAAACATGATGTTGAGAGAGCTAAAGAATATGTAGAGTTAGCCCTCCATGAGTTTGAGAGGAGAAGAGTATCCCTACTACCAATAATACTTCGTTACCTAAGGGAATATCTACTAATGATGCTTCCCTAATTCTGACTAGAAAAACTTTTATTAACTTCTTCAATGATTCTCCACAGCATATCTTGGCTGATCCTATACTTCCTATAGAAAAACCTGATAATCTGCTCTAGATCCTTTCTAAAGTACTCCTTTGCCTCTGGATGGTCCGCTGGGAGCCACTGGGGCCAGTCGATAATCCATATTTCCTCAGTATTCTCGTCGACTAATATGTTGTACTCGCTCAGATCGCCATGTACTATCCTAGCTATAGTATATGCACGTATGATTTCTTCTACAATATTTCTAAAAACTTTTAGTGGGTTCCTAAGCTGTATCTTATGTAGTTCCCTACCAGAAACATAATTCATGACTATCATATGGTAAGCCCAAATTAGTGGTTTAGGGACAGCAACACCTGATTTCCATAGAGTAGTGAGGATTTCAAATTCTCTCTTAGCAGCCTTAATACTCATGGCAAACCACCCCCCCGTCTCAGCCCTGTATGTTGGTCTGACACTACGAACTTTCTTAAAACTTGTTCTGCCGAGTCTATAAGCTTTTATTATGTAGGGATAGCCATCAGCTCCGTAACAAACGTAGATATCAGCCTCCTTACCAACATCGATTCTATGGGAAATATTTTGAAGCACAATGAAGCTACTTAATTTGCGGAGCGCAAGAACGTCAAGCCCCCACCATGTGAGTCCATATCCTTCGTAATCCTTCCCCTTCGTGGTGACTAGTCCTAGATCTATCAAATACTGGAGGATCTTCCGCACAACACTCGATTTCATCCTAAGTCTCGTTGCTAGAATATCTATGGGAACATATTGATATCTACGCATAAGGCTAAGTAGAGTTTTTAGAGTCCAGACATGCTTAGACCGGAGCCTGGGAAGTACATCAACAATATGCTTGAGCATTCACAGCGCCCAGATTTTTCCTCATTAAAGTTTTTATCTAATTATTAAAATGCTATGCCGAGCTAGAGGACGGATGTCTAGAGGGTCAAATTTCTGACTTTTGGTGAACCAATAAGTATGAGCTTATTTAAATGTCTGAATCGAGATCGAACTCAGCTACTATCTTCTTAGTCGCCGATATATGAACAAGGCTAATCCCATCAGAATTACCTCAATAATCCCAGCCCAGATAAGGATAGGGATCTCGAAGCTTGGTTTAACCCAGAAGATGTGGGAAGGAACTATATAATTTGTTGACTCAGTAGTAGCCCCCGCGGTAAATTTTGTTACTACAGCAAAAGATAGGTTATATCGTGCAGGTTGCAAGTTTATCTTAATTATTATTTCCTCAGAGAATTGTTGGTTTGGTTCAATTGTTATATTCTTCTCGAATTTCGCATAGTATACCCTCTCTATGTTTCTTAGCCTACCATATCTTTCCTCGATGCGCCATATACTGATGTTAAAGTAAAGTATCTCTAGAGCTGAAGACCCATTATTCCACACGACAGCCCGCAGGATTAGTTCTTCTCCCTGATAGTATACATCCTTTAGTGGAGATCCGCCGACAATTACCTCTAGAGAGTTAACTCCCATCGATGCAAGTATTGTGGTCAGGAGCAATCCCAAAAATATGCATATCTGAAATTTTCTAGGTGCTTTCATCGCAGCTCTACCTAACTATTAGAGCAAAATATAAGTAATCAAATTCCTATTACAATTAGGTTTTTTAGGTCTTTAAATTGGGTGTTGAGCTAGCATATAAGCTTTATTTTGAAGGGAAAACAAAAGCAGCAAAGAAGATGGTGAGGAGACTTGTTGAGAGAAGCGAAAATCCTAAAGCTCTATTCCTATATGCCTTGATTTGCTATCAAGATAAAGAATTATATGAGGCATATAACGCCCTCGAAAGGGCTATAAATGTAGACTCAGAATTTTTTGAGGCCTGGATACTCCGAGCGAGGATCCTTAGACATATGAAGAGATATTCCGAAGCCATAGAATCGCTTGATAGAGCATACGAATTGCGGTTAAACAAAGAAGACTACGAGGACTATGAGATTCTTATCTTAAAAGCGGAGATATACCTGGAGATGGGAAGGACAGATCTGGCGAGAAGAGAGATCAGAAAGATAAAAGAGATAAATCCGTTTGATGACGATATATTACTATTGGAGCAGAAATTAGGCTCTGAAAAAGGGAGCTGATATTGGAACTGTACTTTGTAACAGGTAATAGGCACAAATTTGAGGAGGCTAAATTCTTAATAACAGAACTAGAGCCTAAGATAAAGTTGGAGATGCTTGGGGAGGTCGGTAAGTTAGAAATACAAGCGGATAATCTGGAGGAAATTGTACTATTTGCCGCGGAAAATCTGAATCGACAGCTAAAAGTCAATTTTTTTGTTGAAGATGCGGGGTTGTTTATAAGAGCCCTCAATGGTTTTCCTGGACCTTTTTCAAGCTATGTTTATAGAACGCTAGGCTGCAAAGGAATATTGAAGCTCATGGAGAATATTGAAGATAGATATGCTGAGTTTAGAAGTGTCATAGCCTTAGGCTGGGGAGGAGTAATAAGGATATTTAGGGGCACAGTTAGGGGCAAGATAAGCTCAGAGGAGCGGGGGAGCTATGGCTTTGGTTTTGACCCAATATTTATTCCGGAGGGAAGCAACAAAACATTTGCGGAAATGACTATCGAAGAGAAGAATAGACATAGCCACAGGGCGAAGGCTGTTAAACTTATGGTGGATTTCATAAAAACAGTTATGTGATTAGTGTTTTCATCTCGTCCTCGGTAGCCTCTCTAGCTGTCCCATATCCGACAAATATTATTTTATCGGGGTTTAACGCTTTGATTATCTCAACTCTGTGAGTAACTAGAATTAGTGTTATCTTAGCTTTTCTTGCTAAGTCAGAGAGTTTTTTTGCTATCCGCATCGCTGTAAGTCTATCAAGATGCGAAGCGAATTCGTCTATCAGAAGAAGATTAGGTCTCTCCGCCAGCAGACTGGCTAGCTTTGCTCTTTCTTTTTGTCCCGTTGATAGCTCAGAGAACTTGGCTCTGAAAAGAACAGCATCACTTAGCCCCGTTCTGTTGAGGATCTCTACTGCTAGGAAGTCGTCTTTTGTTTTCCTGTAAATATTCTCAAGTATTGACTCGTCTCCAAATTCTGGTTCTATCTCGTTTGGTAATATTATCGATGCACGGACATTATTCGGAACAATAATCCTTCCCTTTGTTGGCTGAAACTTAGGATCATTTATCTTCTTAGCAGCACCATAGATTAGTCTTAGAAGTGTAGTTTTCCCAGCACCAGAAGCACCAACAATAACAATGACATTGCCTGGGTTTATTCTTATGTTAACATTTCTCAAGACGAGTCTCTGAATTTTTCGTTCTCTGACTCCAAATGCTTCGAGAACTCTTCTAACATGGGGATCTACATCCCTAAGTGTGAGGATGTTTTCATACACCTTACTTACATTTTCAAATATTATGGGGCCCGACAGAATACCAACTTCTCCATACCTAGAGACACATAATCGGCCCCTATGCTTCTTTGCTACCTCATCTTCCTCTAGGAACTTATCGATTATTTCTTTTGCTCTACCCGTCAATGGATAATACAGCACTGGTCGGCCGCTTGCTGCGTCCCACAGATACTTGAACCCAACTTTTTCGAAGAAGGGATTATACCTAGCCATCATAGCTATTGTCTCAACTACATGCTTATGTTTTCTCATCTCGGGGATTCTTCTTTCTTTGATCCACTCAATGGCGACTTTGACGGCTACTTGACCCAAACCATCAGATCTATAGTCTGGATGGATAACAACCCTAGAAATCCTAGCAGCAGCTGTATTTGTGGTTTTAAGTGATGCCCACTTAGCCTCCTCCCAAAGCTTAGATCGCGCGATAGGTCTACCATATTTCTTACGGAGTTCTACCAATCTTGTCTTATAGATCACCTCTGGCCAAAATGAGGGATGAAACCAGTCCTTTGGGAAGACTTTTTCTCTGATGTTTCTGATAATCTCACCGCTTGGAAGTCTCCTATGCATTAGAGGAACTGGAGGGTCCACACGGACATATCCAACAACCTTTGGTTCATATGGTTCTCTCCTTGTAAGTTCGAGCACTAGGAATCTTGATGCTGGAGTAGAACCACGTATCTCAAATATGTGTACTGTCTCATCAGTCCCACAATGGGGGCATAGAGGTTTGGTGTTACTCCTTATAAGGGTGCCGCATTTCTCACATCGCCAAATAGCTATTATCACTTTTCTTGAAGCATAATGATACTGCTCTAACTCAGCGATAGCTTCAAAATCGGATTCGTAGATAGCCTCACGTGCACGCAAGTGATAAGAATAGATTGTTTTTCCGGTGACAGCATCTACTCTTGGCAATTCAAATCTTCTATCAAAGACAGGCCATACGGGTATCGCCTCTCCGTTAAATATCTTGTACAACGCATAGTCACTAAATTCAAGGAATTTTCTGTCCCCTCCAATATTTCTTCGAACAATAATTTCGACATGATCCCCCTCAACAAACCATTGGGCTATTGTCCCAGACATATAAAGCTTATAAATCTCCGACTCTACGAGAACTTCGAGTATTCCGAACCATCGATGTTTAAAACGAGGCGCTTCGGCTCCGATAACAACACCTCTATATTTCTCTCCAGCTCTAAGCATAAGCCTACACCTTCCTTTGATTAAGAAAAGAGCAATATTTAAGCCTAACTAAAGAAGTCCCCCAAAAGTATAGAGTGGCTGACATCACAATACTCTGTATGAATTTATATTATTCTTGAAAGCATTGCATCGTAGTCCATAATAAAAGCATATTTATTTTTATGATAGACCCAATGTGCCCTGCTTGTTATGAAATCTGCAAATTTTGATTGAAATGTCTCTCCTAAGATTCTATAAGTGAGGGGCGGTGAGAGAGTAAGATTTGTTTCTCTGTTTATAGCTGCCGCAATTTTGTTGTTTATCAATATCAAGGAATATGTCTCTAATAGTGATCCATAATAATTGGTTTCACAGAAACGATAAATTTCAACTTCGTAGCTAGGAGTAACTACATATACCCATTTGGAATAGACGTGCATAAACTTAATCTCTCCCATTTCAAATAGATATAACCGCTGAAAGCTTAGCCTTGCTCGGATTGCATCATAATCCAATGGTTTCATCCCACGCAGAATCTTATTCCCGACAATTAATGTTCCAGAGAAATATCCATTCCTGATGACATAAGTCCCCTTCTCAAATTCCTCGTAGCTACCCAAAGTATTCAAGACCTCCTCCTTATCAATCTCAGCATTCCTCAATATGTGCTCGATGGCTCCTAATATAAGCCATGCAAAACGTGCTATGGTGAACGTATCATATTGATGTTCTATGGGGGTCCCAACAAGGATTTCAATGGATTGGGGCATAACTATGACAGAAGAGGGATCGTATTGGCGTTTAATGAGGTATTTGCCGCTTGTTATTGAGTAGACAGCAACTATTCTGTGGAGTGGGTAAAGTGTATCGGAGTCCAAGTATTGAAAATAGTTCTCTTTGAATTTTAGATAATTGAATGGAACATCCCAATACTCGTCGCTTTGGCGCTTAAAAATTACTCGGTATTCTGCGGGGTCTAGATTGTTATCGTGAATTATCTTTGCCACTACAGACCTAATACTGGTCGTCATAGCGATCACGAGTTCTTCTTAGACACCAACATTTAAGATACCCGTTTTAATCTGTTAAGAGGTCTTGTTTTCGATGGAGGTGTAGTATGTTGTCAAAGCTTATCGAGTCAAAAATTATGGAGATTCTTAGAAAGGTGAGGGATCCAGAACTTAATGGAAATGTTGTGGAATTGGGTCTTATAAGGAGAATCGATGTATATTCAGAAAAGAAAATAATAGAGGTCAGATGGATTCCAACGGCTCCTATGTGTCCACTAGTTGCTGTGATCTCCGCGGCGATGAGATATGCTATAATGAATTCTTTGGAGGTTGGAGGCTGGGAAATACGGGTACTAGTCGACGAATCCGTTCCAACAGCTTCTTATTGGAACTCGCAGCTGTCTAATACATCGTATCTCGATAAGATAATTGCGAAGCTTCAGGAGACAGGACAAATGAAATTTTTTATATCTAAATAAACTTCACAACTATACTCGGTCGCAAAGACGGTGATTACTTTGGCGCGTAAGTACGAGAGAATAACAAATGTTCAGTTGCTTGCACTGATAAAGTTTCTAAAGAAGAAGGCTAGGGAACATAGAGCTAAGATATGGGGGTATGTTGCTGAGCTGCTTGGAAAGCCGCGACGCCTAAGGCCCCAAGTAAATATCTCAAAAATTAATAGGCATACTCAGCCCGGGGATACTGTAGTGGTTCCTGGAAAAGTGCTGGGTGCGGGAATACTCAAACATAAGGTCAATGTAGCTGCGTTTTCATTTAGTGAAACAGCGAAAAGAAAAATTATAGATGCTGGAGGAAAAGTATTGAATATTGAAGAACTTGTGGAACAAAATCCGAAAGGCTCCAATGTTAAAATAATAATATGAAAGCAAGGTGGTGGTAATGGGTATGGAAACCGTGTATATAGATGCTACCAACCATAGAGTTGGGCGTCTAGCCACAAGAGTGGCTAAGATGCTTCTTGAAAATAAAAATGTAATAATCCTAAATGCCGAGAAAGCAGTGTTCCTCGGAGAGTTCAAGAAAGTCGTTCAGAGATGGAAAGATTGGATGGAGATAAGAACGCTTACTAATCCGCGGCGAGGCCCATTTCATCACGTACGACCTGATTTGTTTCTTAAGAGAAGGATAAGAGGTATGTTACCCTCCTACTGGAAACATAAGAGATCAAGAGTCGTATTTAGGAGGCTGAAGGTCTATATAGGAGTCCCAGAAAAATTCAAGAACGCGCCTAAACAAGTAATAAGAGATGCCATAATCGATCCTTCCTCTGGAAAATGTAAATTTGTATATCTCAAGGATCTCTGTAAGGCTCTTGGTTGGACGCCTAGAAGAGAACCTGTTTAGAAATATATAAAAACGCATCTAGGCAAATATTGATGTTTTTCTCAACCTATTTTGGGCATGTGGTGACGCTCTTGGTAAAAATTGTTTTCTGGGGAGACTCACATATACCCTATAGAGCAAGCAGATTACCTAACAGTTTCATAGAGTTTTTAAGAAAGGAGCAACCAGACATTATGATTGTTACTGGCGATCTGGTCAAATATGAAGTATTGATGTCTGTGGAGAATTTTGCGAGGAGAATATATGCCGTTAGGGGAAATATGGATGAGGGAAAAGCAATGGAATTGCCAGTAGTAGTGGATTTCGAAATTGATGGTATCAAACTCACAATATTTCATGGCCACGGCGTATTTCCCCGAGGAGACCCCAACCAATTATACCAAATAGCTAAGAAGAGGTCTGCTAAGATTATGATTACTGGTCATACTCATTATCCAACAATACTTGAGTTCAAAGACATCTTTATATTAAATCCTGGAAGTGTTTGCGGCGTTCTTGGCGGTGCTGGTGGCTATGGTCTCCCAACGTGGGGGTACATGGTCGCCGAGGAAAACAAAATCCATGTGGTGATTTACGAATTGGAGGAAAATATGGTAAGAGCATATGAGCAGAGAATTCTCCAATTATGATCTAGTGGTTATTTCTGTAAGCCAGGCGATAGAACTCATAAAAAATGGCGAGTGTGCTAAAGCTGCTAAGATACTGGATCATGCGGTGGAACTAGCTGACGCTATTGAGGATTTGACGAGAAAATTTTTTGCCTTTCTCCAACTAGCACGAACATATATGATGCTTGATAATAAATCGAAAGCAGAAGAACTTTTGGAATCAATAGACAGCGAGCTTAAAGGTAGAGTGTCGCTTGAGGATGAGTTCTACAGACTAATTATACGGGCTGAGAAAATAAAGTTTGGGTTAGTATCGCAGCTAAAACTAAAGGAAGAGCTTGAAGATATTCGTATGAGATTTGAGGATCTGCTACGTAGAAGTAATAACAGGATAGATATCCTTAGGCACTATTTGGCATTCATAATACTTCTATGGGGACCAATACTTATGGGGATAGATATACAACGTGTAGAGAGAGTTTTGACCAGGCTTACTAGAGAGTATCATAGTCTTGGAGCCGATCCGCAATACGGAGAAATCATTACATTACTCGCGGAGGTATATGTTCGTATGGGGAAATATGAGCAGGCAGTAGAGGAAATTAAGGAAGCTCTCAAGATATATTCTAAGTATTCTGGGAGTTTGAGTGAGGAGATAAGGGACATATTGCTTTTTGTTAAAAAATACTTGCCTACTAAATATGGCGAAATCTTAAACTATCTCCGTAATTTGGGTATTCCGGTTAAAGCTTAGGTGAATCTGTTGGTAGTTCTCAAAAAACAAATTATCAGCGATAAAGTTGAGATAGGTCCGCGATATGTGACGAGATATGAGTACGCAACACTCGTTGCTGTTCTTGCGGTTCAGATAGCCTATGGAGCCCCTGTCCTTCTATCCAAGGAGGAGTTAAAGAAGATAGAATCAACGAATCCGATAGAAATAGCAAAATTGGAGATAAAGAAAAAGAGGGTTCCGCTCACAATTCTCAGATATCTCCCCACAGGAGAATATCAGCTTGTTCCGCTTTCCTGGTTGGAAATCGTTGAGGAATAATCTCATGTTTTTATTTCTGTAATAATCATAATCATGTGAATTTGTATCCTTAAGGGATGTTGCAATGAAGCTGAACACGAAGATATCATCACAGCCACGAAAAGTGCGTAAAAAGCTCTATAATCTCCCTCATCATAAGAGGCTTAAAGTGATGGTGGCTCCTCTTACGAAGGAAGCCCGAGAAAAATATGGCGTCAAGAGAATGCCGATAAGAAAAGGAGATACAGTAATCATTAGGAAAGGAAGGTTTAAGGGCGTTGTGGGTAAGGTCATTGAACTCATACCTGAAAAATTTAAAATCTATGTTGAAGGCGCAACACTCAGGCGCGCTGGGGGCTCCATAGCATACTATCCTATATACCCATGGAATGTAGCCATAGTAGAATTAGACTTATCAGATCCAAAAAGAAAGGAGATTTTAGAAAGGAGAAGAGGTGTGGTTAAAGTAGAGGAGGCTTTATCCGAGACTAGTGGGAGTAGTGAGGTGATAAGCGAATGACAAAACTAGGCGGAACACGGTATTTAAAGAGGCTTGCTGCGCCTAGGGTTTTTCCGATACAACGTAAGAGGTCTCATGGAAAATATACTGTTCGTCCGTCTCCAGGGCCGCATCCAATGGATCGTTCCGTTCCAATAGCAATCATCTTAAGGGATGTGCTAGGTTATGCGAAGACACTTAGAGAGGTACGCAGAATTTTGACGCAGAGGGTAGTATATGTCGATGGTCGTGTAGTTACCAATTATAAGTTTCCAGTTGGGATAATGGATGTCCTCTATATTAAGAGAGTCGAGAAATTCTGGCGTATTCTTCCAGTGAGGAGAAAGCTACTTTTGCACGAGATAACACCAGAGGAAGCAAAAATGAAGATCGTTAGAATAATAGGCAAACGCTACGTCAAGAATGGATGGATACAGTTAAACCTTGAGGACGGCCGTAATATATTGTTCAAAGTAAATAGTGATGAAGAGCGAAGAAAAATACTTGAGAGGTATAAGACTTGGGATTCGCTTAAAATCTCAGTACCTGAGCAGAGAATACTGGACCACTTCAAATTGGAGGAGGGGGTCTATGGTTTGTTGATAGGCGGAACGCATGCTGGCAGTCATGGCACGATAGTTAAAATTTCTAGGCAACTAATGAGAAAGTACGACACAGTAACAATAAAAACACCTCTTGGTGGGACTTTATCTACAAGTTTACAATATGTCTTAGTAATTGGAAGAGAGAAACCAGAGATATCACTACCATAGGGGTGTAATGACTATGGATAGGGGAGCAAAAGCCAAAGAGAAGAAAGCTAAGATAAAGCTTGCTCCAACACTTAAAGATGTGCTTAAAGCGCTTCTGACAAAATATAAGGATAGATATCCAAATCCGAATCTAGTGCCCAGACTAGAGAAAGTTACCATTAACTACTCTGGAGGCCCAGATCAGATGAAACTCGAAAAAGCCCGTAAAATACTTGAAGATATCTTTGGGAGAAAAGTGGCTCAAGTCCGTGCTCGCAAAACTATACATGCATGGGGGATTCGGAGAGGTCGTCCACATGGCTGGAAAATAACATTTCGGGGAGAGGAAGCATATCAATGGCTCAAGCGTCTACTTAAAGTAGTGGACTACACAATATATGAGGATCAGATGGATCCCTATGGAAATTTCTCATTTGGTGTTAAGGAGCATATTGATATCCCAGGCGTTAAGTATGTTCCAGAGTTAGGTACGATAGGTTTTGATATCTCCGTAACATTCTATCGAAACGGCTATCGTGTGTCATGGAGACGTCTCAGGAAAAGTAGGATCCCCACGAGACATAGGCTTACAAAAGAGGATGTGATATTATTCCTCAAAGAGATGGGCGTTACAGTAAAGCCGGGATCGAGGCCTAAGGAGGAGTAGAAGTACTGAAAAACAGGGTCTATAATAGCTTTACTACTTCAATACCACTTTCTTTCTTACCATCAACCATTCTGACGTAGGCGACATCAGCGTATCTACCGATCAGAACATTGCGCCTAGCAACGCTCTTAAGCGTTCTAACAATAAGCTTCTTTCCCTCATCGAAAGTTATGTCGGGCTTGTATTCCTTCTCCAGAAGTCCGTATGCTACTTCCGCCGATATGCCAGATGCTATATAGTCGTCCTCTAGCACAGAACCTAGGGGGTCCAAATCAAACAGTTTAGTCTTATTGTCTATTTCGATTCCTCCAACGATGCCATAAGCGATGTTTGGGAAATTCTTATATGAGAATAACAGTGAGCCGACGAATCGTGCGACCTCAACAACACTCAGCAATCGCTCTCTCTTCAGCTGCTCGGTGCGGAGGAACCATTCGATCTCCCTGAATATGTACTGTATATCGGGGACGTGTCCAGAGAAGCAGGTAATGATGCGGTCATTGAAGATCTTTATCAGGCTACCCTTCTCAGACATTATTAGAAGTCCATAAAGCTCGCGTTTAGATGAGCCAACAACAATGAAGTCCTTCCCTCGGATTCCTATGCTCAGAGCTGATATCAGACCAGGAGACATTGATGCCAAAACCTTCACCTCAGGATAGACGAATGAGGATTAACACTGGCTAATAATAACCACAATCTTGATACTTCTTAAATTCTACTGATAAAGAGGTGTGATCATTGTATTTAAAGCCTATACCTCCCAGTGAGATCCGAGAAGTACTATCCGATGCGAAGAAAGTACTTAGAAATGAGGAGCAGATCCTCAGCATAGAAGGGGAGGAAGTGTTCTTCGTAGGCGACATCCACGGGGATCTAGTCTCAGCAACAAAAATCTTCAAACTCATACAGCGAACAAAGGCAAAATTTGTCTTTCTCGGCGACTACGTTGATAGGGGTAGGTACGGTGTAGAAGTAGCCGTAGGGCTGCTGAGGCTGAAAATAAAGGAGCCCGAACGAATAACACTGTTAAGAGGGAATCACGAAACAACACTAGCTAATGAAGCATATGGTTTTCTCAGCGAGCTATACAACAAATATCATGCACACGCGCAGATACTATACAAAGAATTCAACGAAACATTCGCGCAGATGCCAATAGTCGCAATAGTAAATTCAGAGATAATATGTATGCATGGGGGAATACCAAAAGACGCAACACTAAAAGAAATAGGAGAAATACCGAAGAACGACCTCGAAGGCACGCACCCAATACTTCTACAAGTCCTATGGAACGACCCAGAAGAAACAATAGAGTACTATGCTCCCTCATACAGAGGCCCAGGCATATATCTTTTCGGAGAAAAAGCATTTCAACAATTCATGAATAATGAAAACCTACGCATAATGATAAGAGCACACACATATATACCACAGGGCGCAAAATGGTACTTTAAGAAAAAACTACTAAGCATATTCTCGCCAACAGAATACATCGGCAACATCCTTCAACCCAAAATAGCAAAACTAACCAGAGACAAACTGGTAATCATAGACCTCCAAAAGTTATGATCTGATTGCGGCCACGATCATTGTGGTGTCCCTCAACATAACTTCTCTCTTGAGGACCAACAGCCGTGGGTTTTTGTTTGCCAATATGCTGCGGTGAGGATCAGTCTTGTTCTTAATATGTGTGTATAAACAACCAATATCTCTTGCTAAAACCCAGATTATCCTAGGATACTTATCTTCCCGCGGCTCTCAGCCCCTTAAAAAATTTTCTGGTTGCTCTGCCGAGTCGTCGAAAATTTTTTAGCTCAACACCAATTTTTTGTCCCCATGAATGGGAAAAGAAATTCCTGCAGAACTTCTGTATATACTCGATTGCAAAACACTAGGGCAAAAACTACAAAGCAAAGTTTAGAAGCCAAAAAACCTAAATACAAGACCGATCATAGGAACCCTTTCACCGCAGTCCTAACATAACACCCACAGAAAGCAGAAAGAACAAACAGAAATAATGGTAGCGGGGGGTGGATTTGAACCACCGACCTCCGGGTCTCCCAGCCATATGAGCCCGGCGGGCTAGACCAGTCTACCCTACCCCGCTTTTGTTTTTGTTTCTATATTCGTTATGCTATACTAGTATAAGTGTTTTTAAAGGTTTCTTTATGTTTGTTTCTGATCTGTGTTTCTCAGAGAGCTAGGTTTTCTGGAAAATATGATTATTCTGTAACTGATGAGGAGTCTTGGTTGCTTTTTGTTCATATTAAGTATCAATATAGCTGAAAGTTCATTATTTTTATTCTATTGGTCTACTGGTATCATTGTGTGGGCCCGTGGTGTAGCCAGGATAGCACGTGGGCTTCCGGAGCCTAAGGTCGCGGGTTCGAAGCCCGCCGGGCCCGCTTTTTACTCTGTGCTGGTGTGTGGTTTGGATTCGGTTTCGTCTAGGGTTATAAGTGCTAAGAAGAAGGGTTCGAAGAATCTTGCGGGGATAGTGGTTTTTTTGGATCCTGAGACTCTTCTTATGCTTGAGGATATTGCTAGTGTTGTGGGTTCTGTTGATGAAGCTGTTGCTCGGGCTATTCGGAGGGAGCATGCCCAGATATTTGGTGGTGAGTTTTCTGGGGATATATCCGCTTCTCAGATGGATTTGGATGAGCTTGTTAGGCGTTTGGAGGAGAAACTGGTTGGGCTTGTATCCAACATTCCTGTGCATTCCTCCGCTACTAGCCGAAATATTGAGATGGATATGCCTCCCCTCCAAGCTGCCGAAGGTAGTGAAGAGGCGGAGGGCGAGGAATTAGCGCTAGAGGATGTTTTGGAGTCCGTTATGGTTGTTGAGGTTGATGATTCCGAAGTGAAGGGGAGGGAGGATCGGGCTGATGATGAAGAGGAGTAGGGAAGTTATATCTGGCGTTCTTAAGCGTAAAGCTATGGTTATTGCGAGGAGAATTGCTCGGTGGGATAAGCCTCTTGGTATTATTATTGTTAGGGAGGAAAATTTACTTGCGTTAGTGAAACCTGTATGTGATATTCTGAGTGGACAGAAAACATCGTGTATATCAGTAAGTGTTGGTCGTCTTGGGGATGTTCTGTCTAAATATAGAGTCGTCGTTGTTAGCGGTAAGCGTTTTGATTGGGCTACGCTTCTGCGTTTTTCTAAGGAAGGCCGCTCAAAAATTATTGTTTTTTCGTGTTGTTCACTCCGCGAAATTCCTGATACTCTTCGCAAAAATATTATTACTGTTGTTGGGATTTCTGGTAAGGAGTTTGAGTTACTTGTTAAGAGGGCTGCACGCATATATAGTCGCAGCCTTATTAGTCTTGGTATTAGGGGAACTGTGTCATATGCTATTGTCAAGAATCTACTGAGTTTTCTTCATGCCAAAGGCAAGCTTCGCAGTATAAAAGACGTCTTTTGTGCGTGGGGGGAAATAATAAAAATATCTAAGATAGCATCTGATACGGTAGTTTCCCCCTCCGGGGCGTTAGTAAGACTGTATAGAAATCTTGGTCGTATAGCTTTCTCTTGTGACTCGGAGAGAGAGGTTATTGTTCAGGAAGTATTTGCGAACTCTGCAGAGCAGATCAAAGTAGCGTATAGATTCGAAGAAAATAAATATGAGTTTAAGATAAAGCTTATGAGCCTCAGAAAGGTTTCCTCCGAAATAAATAGGTATGTTATTGTTACTCATGGCGGTAACGATAGGCTTATTGCTAGTGAGATAATATCGTCTATGGGCTATCTTATCGATAAGGGAAGAATATCATTGATATGTCCTCTAAGGAGAGATTTACTTAGAATTCTAAGGTGCGTCGGAAATTTCAATAAGAATAGCCCAATTTGGAGAATTGTTGATTCCGACTTGCTATATGCATTTCTAGCAACAGCTATTGTTATTGATTTAAATAGAAGAGAAGAGCTTACAGCTGAGTATGTAGCTGCGTCTTATCTGCTATATATCCTCGCTTTGGTTCTATCGTTTCCTAATCCCGAGAGGATGTGGGAAAAACAGAGCGACTTTTTGCGTAGAATAATAGCCAACATACTGTCTATAGACTACTTCCTGGCTAAGAAGATTCTTGAAAGCATATATGCGAGACTTAGTAGGGAGGGCATAGAGATATCGGTTAGCTCTAAGAGAAATATAGCGATGAGATGGGGAGAGCTTTTAGGGAGTATAGCACATGAGATCCGTTTCAGATTGGAGTTGCTTGCCTAAGATTTAGAGGATGCAGAAAGTTTTTTCTCAGCAAAATACTTAGCTACAAGCTCAAAACCTATAGCATTTGCCATTACTGGATCGTCAGGAATCAATATCTGTTCTCTTGTTGTGTATCTCCTATGGATAAGTGCCTCTCTCAAGTACTTTCCGAGGATATATGTCCCGCCTCCTGTTAGAATATAATATTTTATTGATGCTTGTGGAGGAAGATTTCTGAGCAACCTATCAAGCGTATCGATGATGGATTCAGCAACAAAGCGTGCCACTTTTTCCAATTGGGGCTTAATATCATAGGAAGCACCACTTATAGTCACTTTTGTTCCTTTCTCAAGAACCGCGGCTAGGCTCTCAGCTTTTATTATATGGCCCGTCTGCTCTTCTAAGAATGAAGCTATTTTTTCGGCAACTGTATCGATAGCATCAGGAGTCGACCCACTAGCAGGTCTTACAATCGCTCCTTTATGTATAGAGAGGATATCCGTTGTTCCAAATCCTATATCTATTATTACGGCGTCGAATGCTCGTTTGATTCCTCTACTCTTAAGTACGTAATAATAACAACCATATGGTTCTGGGAGAACCGGGCTAGCAACTATATGTATATTTATCTTCCTAACCTCACCAGTCGCATCGTTTTTTATGACATACTTATGTCTCCCCACGATGGCCTTGCTTAGTTCCTGCATTTCTGTATTGCTTGTAGCGACAGGGACACCCGTTCCCACGACATACTTTACATCTTGGTTGGACTCGCTATGGAGAACTCCCAGAGCGGATAGGACCGCTATCTTAGCTTCCTTTATACCTTTGACTTTACCTTCTCGTGCTAGGGGTATCTTCAGAACACTTTGTACCCTCGCAAGTTCCCCAACGTACCACTCCTCTTTGTCTATTGTAATAATTAGATTGTTTTCCCAACTTGTATCCTGCGTTACCCCTACGAACCCTGCTGGGTTGGGTTCGCCAATAATAGATGCTAGTCTGAATCTTTTGCCTCCAAAAGAGGTTTTAATTGTTGATGTCCCCAGATCGATACCAACACATCTGATACTAAGATTTTTTCTACTCATCTTCTTAGCACCAAAGCTGTTGCGAAAAGATGAACAATTCCATACTTTCAAAAGTACCCTAAGACTTCAACATTAATTATATTTAATTTAGTCAATCTAAGGTTTTCTAATTCTAAGGCGGTAGAGCAATGGTGAAGAATCGATGTCAGAAGAGAAGAGTTTAGGGTCTAAATTCGAGGATTTTGTTGCACGATCTCGAAGACTCCTCCGCCACTCAACGAAACCGTCATCGAAGGAGTATTGGCAATTGTTCAAGGTGATATTCCTGCTAATCGTAATACTTGGTCTAATCGGCTTCGGAATAAGAATTGTTATGCAACCAATAATGAGGCCAGGCTGATCGTTATGAGTGAAAATGAAGACGAAGAACATCCAGCTAAGACCACTGAGATTGAAGGAAAACAGGGGAAACCAATATTCATAGTTCATGTCCCCAAAGGGCGAGCCATAGATATATTATATCTTATAAGGCAGAGAGCTAGAGTTCTAAATCTACCAATATACTCAGCCTTTGTCCTCGATAAGCATCCAGACCTCGTCTATGTTGAGGCCGATGATTTCTACTCGGTTGCACAAGCTATCGCATATTTCCGCTATGCACGAGCCTACGAATCCCCCATATCACCCTTAGAATATGAGGAACTGATGAGATCGCTCGAAGAAATACTTAAGCAATCAAAAGAATTGGAGGAGAAGAAGCAGATTGAGTTCCAAGTTGGCCAGATAGTTAGAATAATCCGTGGTCCATTCAAAGATAGACAAGCAAGAATAGTGAGTGTGTCGAAAAGTAAGCTGTTTCTCGATCTCATGGGTGGGGCTACGCTGATAATAGAAGTGAAACCTGAAGACGTTGAGCCTGTCTCTGAATAGTATTACTCTTTCTTCGTGTTTGGGATGGTCAAGAATAATGTTTTTTCAAAGCTCGATAAGAGGATAGTTAAGATTCTGAGGAAACTCGGAATAGAAAGACCCACTCTTATTCAGGAGTTGGCCATAGAATTTCTTCTAAGGAGTGATGAGAACGTAATATTGGTTGCTCCTACAGGAGCTGGAAAAACGGAAGCCGCCGTTCTCCCAATACTATCTAAAATGTTTAAAAGAAGGGAATCGGATCCAATAAAGCTACTATACATAACACCCCTTCGTGCCCTAAACAGAGATCTCTTAGGCAGACTACTTAGAATCTTTAATAAAATTGGTGTTTCTGTTGATGTCAGACACGGAGATACGCCGCAATCAGTTAGAAGAAAACAATCGTCTTCCCCGCCTATTGTTCTTATAACAACACCTGAGACCCTTAATATACTCCTCTGGAGTCCAAGGCTTCGACGATACTTGAGGAATGTCCGATATGTGATTATTGATGAGGTTCATAGTTTAGCTAGTAGTAAGCGAGGAATTCAATTAACTCTCGCACTTGAGCGTCTTAAGAATCTCTGTGGTTCTCCTCAGATAATACTATTAAGTGCGACAATAGCGAATCCTGATGCGATCCTAAAATATTTCACGGGCGGCAAGGGCGGGAGAGTTATAAATGCTAGTCAGCAAAAGACATATAAGGTTTCTGTGGAATACATCCCACCAAATATCGAAGTTGTGGGTAGCACACTAATAATAAAGCCTAATATAAGTGAGCTTATCAGGAAGCTCTATGAGGATATAACAACAACAAAAGGTAGACTGATAATATTCACGAATACCAGAGACATGGCTGAGGTACTAGCAGTTCTACTAAGGAAGCGATATGGACTAAACATAGCTGTGCATCACTCCTCAATATCGAGAGAACTAAGAATATCAACAGAAGAGAACCTTAGACAAGGCAAAATAAAGGCGGTGGTAGCAACAAGCTCACTGGAGCTAGGAATAGACATAGGTGGTGTTGAATTTGTTATCCAGGTTTTTTCGCCACGAAGAATAGAGACTATGCTTCAAAGAATAGGCCGAGCAGGACATTTTGTTGAACAAGTATCAAGAGGAAAAATATACACCATGACAGTAGATGATTTTCTTGAATCACTAGCAATAGTGATGCTTGGAAGAAAGTGGGAGATAGAACCAATAGAAGTCCTAACGAAAAGCTATGATGTTCTAGCGCATCAAATAATAGGCATTATAAGAGACTTCAAATTTGACTATGGGAGATACCCAACCATACGAGATGTGTATAGCATAGTCACTAGGGCATACCCATACAAAACATTAAGCATGGCGGAGTTCCTAGCTGTATGTAGATTCCTCGACAAGAGCTCAAAAGCTATAAAAATTGAGGAGGAATTCCTCAAACTAGGAAGAAACGCAATAAAAATGTACTTCGATAATGTATCAATGATTCCGATGACAATTAAGTACAGAGTTGTTGATATAGTCAGCAATAAGCAGATTGGAGAATTGGACGAGAAATTTGTTTTGGAACTAGAACCTGGAACAAAATTTGTGCTTGCAGGCCAAAGTAGGGAGGTTATAAGTGTCGATTACGCTGTGAGGAAGGTGTATGTACGACAAGTCGGCGAGATTTCGCGGACTCCCTCGTGGATTGGCGAGTTGATGCCAGTTCCATACATAGTCGCTAAGCAGGTTGGCATATTAAGACGGATCTTTGCGCATGAGAGTAGTAAATCCCGAGAATTACTTAGGAGGATATTAGGTAATGATTCTGCCCATGAGACTTATAGGAGAATCAGAGAGATCATGAGTAATGTCGATGTGATCCCCGACGAGAGACATATTGTTTTTGAGTATAGTCGTTCTATGTTTGAGAAGGGCCTACTGGTCATACATCTGTGTGCTGGGAATAAGATAAATAAATTGTTTTCAATGATCTTTTTCCGAATTCTTCTTGAGCAGACAAACATACCTGTACTTGGCTATTCCTCAGATCCATATAGAATTTTTATAGAACTATATCCCGGTATCCATCGAACTGAGCTTATTGAAGAGGCTATACGTAAAGCTCTACGAATTATTGAAAGTATGATAGCTCGAGGTACACTGGAAGATTATGTAAGGGATACAATCAAGAGAAGCGCTGGTGATATCATCTGGTACTTTCTCAATGTGGCGAGAAGATTTGGGATCATCGGAGAGGAGGGATATCCTAAGAGATATATTTTTGCAGTTATGGAAAAATATGGAGGAAGCATCCTCATGCAGGAAGCTGTTAATGAGTTTTTAATGATGCGTGGAGATCTCGATGGTCTAATCAAAGTGCTTAATGATATTATTCTGGGGAGAATAAAAGTAATCATTCGAAAAGGTATATCAGTTCTTGTCAATCCAGAATCATGGGTAGTGAGTTCTGAGGAGGAGGAAGAAGGACTAAGAGAACACACACTTAAACAATATATAGAGAGGCTGAGCAGACGTAGAGTTAAATGGGTATGCTTACATTGCGGATACTATGAGATAAGGAAGGTCTCCGACGGCATTATTAGTGAGTGCCCGAGTTGCAAGTCACACCTACTATCTGTTACTAAGCCTTGGGATAATACAGAATACATACTTGAGAAAGTAAAGAAGAAGATGCATCTGAAAAGAAATGAGCGTCTTCGTCTAGAAGCCCTATATGCGATAAGCAAATTTTTGAGGCATAGAACTATGGAGACATTATATGCCGTTGCATCAGCGGGAGCGAACCTACAACAGATTGTCTCTCTACTTAGTAGGTATGGGGATGCTAGCTCATTGTTAGCTAGGCTTCTGGAATTAGAAATAAACTACGCCAAGATCTTCAAGTAATTTTTAAGGTGTCTTCTTAAGCAGATAAACCATAAAAATTAATAGCGTTATAGTAATCAGATTCTCTTTCAGCTTTCAACGTGATTAGAATTGCCTGGCCGAGGACGAAAACATAGAAAAACACTAGAAAAGAAAGATTCTTCAGAGCAGGCGAAGGAGAAGATATATCAAATAAAGATAGAGCCGATATGGGTAGAGAAAGGTCCCGGAGACATAAAGCTTAACACAAGAGCTCGTTGGGCCCTGATAGAGGCGATGTTAAAAGAATTTGGTCTCACAAAATTTCATGCGAGATCTTTCGATAAATTCATAGATGAAGATATAGTTTCTATAATAGAACAATACCACCGAATAGATGCCCAAGTTGGCGTGTTTATCGACTTTAAGGTCGACGGTCAAGTCAGACTGAATACGCAGCCGTCTATGGGAGAAGATCTAATATTCACTCCTCAAGAATGTAGATGGATGGAGATAACATATTCTATACCTATAAAGGTGGAGTTTGCAGTCAAAAAAATAAGGTTTGAAGAAACACCTTATGGTACAGAGTCCGTTGAAGAGGTGATAAGGAAAGACACCATAAAGCTATGCGAGGTTCCTCTAGTAATAGGTTCCCGTCATGACCCATTTCTTAACGAATATGTAAGGAAGGACCCCGCTTGGCTTCTGTCGATAGGTGAGGATCCAATAATACCAGAAGGCTATGTCATCATCAACGGTTCTGAGCGTGTATTTCTACCGAGAGAAGAAACCGTTAGGGGAAGAATAATTGTCGAAGAACTCAAAGGAACATCAGCTGTCTCAAGTAAATATAAGGTCTCAGCATGGATAACAACACCAGGAATTTATAGGAATAGGGTCAGCGTCTACATATCTCGAAAGGACATGCAGATTGTTGTCCGATTCCCCCAGGTTCTGCAGAACAAAAATATACCCCTTATGGTTCTAGTAAGAGCATTTGGTCTCTCGATAGGAGACTTTATAAAGCTCGTAGTTCCAGAATACTTTAAAGATGGTAAATATAAAGACATAGCACAACTACTATTCCTAAACATCAAAGCAGCACCAATAGAAGCATTGAAGTCCCAGCAAGAAGCATTAAAGGAGCTTTTCAAATATATACAGAAAACAGGGATGCGTATAAGGTGGAGAGGATTCTCGACAGACGCTCAAAAGATAGGCTTCGTGAAGGAAATTCTAAATAGGTACTTCCTCCCCCATCTTGGAACCTCAGAGGAGGCATATTATGTTAAAGCATACTATTTGGCTCGACTAGTTAGACGCGCAGCTATGGTATATCTAGGCCATATCAAAGCGGATGACCGCGACCACTATAAAAACAAACGACTGAAAATGGTAGGTGATTTTCTTAGAGAACTCTTTGGCTACGCATGGAGGGAATTTATAAGAGCATCAAGAGAAGCCCTAGCAACAAAAGTTGTAGATTTCGAAACAGGTAGAATTCCATATAGAGATATCTTGAAAACAGAGAAAATTGCGGAAATAATGGGCCATGCCCTCGCTACGGGGACTTGGCCCACAAGAGTAACTGGTGTGACGGAAGTTTTCGGTCAATTAAATCACATTGAAATGATAAGTCATCTGAGACGAGTGAAGAATATCCTGACTTCAAGAGCACAAGCAAAGCATGGTAAGCCGGAAGCAAGAGACCTGCATCCAACTCAATGGGGAAGAATATGCATAACAACAACATCCGAAGGAACTATGTGTGGTCTCACAAAACAATTAGCATTATCTGCGTATGTGAGTGTCGGTCTTAAGAGACATGAAAAGAAACATCTAATCGAAAAAGTTCTTCCTAAAATAGGTCTTCAAAAGGTTGAGGTCAAACCAAGTTGGGCCCCAATAGGAGTCACCCCCGTTTTTGTTGATGGGATAATAATAGGAGTATGCAAAAATCCCAAGGAATTTGTCAAAAAATTCAGGGAACTTAGAAGACGAGGTGAAATTCCATGGGAAGCAAACATAAAGTACTGGGAAGAATGGAATGAGGTTCACATAACCGCGGATTCTGGTAGAATCCTAAGACCACTTATAGTAGTTGAAAACGGAAAGCCAAAGCTCACAGAAGAGCACATCAGAAAGATACTCAAAGGAGAGATAAAGTTTAGCGATCTCATAAAGCAAGGAGTAATAGAAATGCTCGACGCGGAGGAAGAAGAGGATGCGTATATAGCGATATGGGAGAAAGACCTAACGCCAGAGCATACTCACCTAGAAATAGCACCAGCAGCAACATTAGACCTCATACCCAACCTAATACCATTCGCAGACACCGACCAAGCACCAAAAATAATTCATGAAACATCAATGGCAAAACAAGCAATGACAATACCACGCTTAAACTATAGAATACGGCCAGAAACATCAACATACTTAATGTACTATCCTCAGCGCCCATTGGTAACAACAAGACCTGCTGAGATGCTAGGAATATCTGATAGAGGATTTGGACAAAACGTTATAGTTGCGGTTCTGTCATACGAAGGATTTAACATAGAAGACGCAATAATAATCAACAAAGCATCGATTGAGAGAGGATTATTCAATGGAGCGCTGATCAGAATCTATGAAGTTCTAGAGAGAACACACACAGGTGGGCTGAAAGACGAAATTAAATTACCAATAGAGCAAAGGGATGTTATCAAAGGAAGACTCGAAACACTCGCAGAAGACGGAATAGTATGGGAAGGCTTGCCCGTAAAAGAAGGAGACGAAGTAGTAGGAAGACTAACACCAATAAGGGGGAGATCCCTAAGAGCTTTTCGAGTAAAAGAAGAAACAACAGAAAAAATAAGACCAGGAGAGGCAGGATACATAGATTCCGTAACGATAGTATCGTTAGGAGAATTAGGACAAAAAGGAATAAAGGTATACGTAAAATTAAGACAGCCAAGACCTGTCGAGCTAGGCGATAAATTCGCATCGAGAAGTGGACAAAAAGGAGTAGTAGGACTTATAGTGCCACAGGAGGATATGCCATTCACGGAAGATGGAATAATACCAGACATAATATTTAACCCCCACGGAATCCCCTCACGAATGACAATAGGATACCTACTCGAGGCCTTAGCTGGAAGCATAGCATGCAAGATGGGGCACCCAGTTGACGGCACAACATTCGAATCGGAGAACTGGATGGAATATTTGATAAAAAAGGCAAAAGAACTAGGCCTAAACTACTATGGCGAAAAAACACTCTACGATGGAAAAACAGGAAAAATGTACAAAGCACACATCCTAGTTGGCCCGATGTACTACCAAAGATTAAAACACCTAGCTAGAGATAAAATCCATGCAAGATCGACGGGCAAATATACGCTCCTAACACTACAACCACCAGGAGGAAGAGCGAAAGGAGGAGGACTCAGATTAGGCGAAATGGAGATGCAAGCTATGGTAGGACATGGACTTGGTTTATTCCTTCGCGAGCGCTTCGTAGATTCAAGTGATGGTATTGACGTGTTTATATGTGAAAAACATGGTGCTATCGCACGTTATGATCAACGCTTGAGACGGTGGATATGTCCCTTCTGCAAAGAGAAGACAAGTACTGTTTCCCGAATCACTCTACCATATTCATTTGTTCTACTCATCCGTGAACTTCAAAGCCTAGGCATTCGTGTACAACTAAAAGTTGAAGATATAATCTAACCCTCCTAACAATTTGGCTTAGGTTACCCATGTCTTTTTCTTGTTTTTCAAATTTTCTGCATGTCGACTTCTGATACCTCTTGTTGTCAGTTTTTTAGTACGGAGAGGAGGCCAATAAGATGATCTAACTTTTTTATGTAGTTTTCCCTGCTTTTTTTGTCTATTATAGATCCTCGGGTGCTATGGATAGGAGGAATTTATTTCCCACATTTACGTTTTTCAAATATTTCTTTGCTCTTCTTTCTGCCTCTTTAACTATGCGTCTAGGTGTTACTGGCAAATCCCTCATAACCCCATCAGGATGGAATATTAGGAGCGAATAAGGTATTTCTGGATCTAAGCTAGCAATAAATTTAGCTATCTCTTCTACATCTTCTGGCATTATGTATCCCGGAACTAAAAGTGTTGTTGCTGTTAATATTGGTATCTTTGCTTCTGACCAGAACTCCTTATAGATAGTCTCAAAATTATGGTATACCTGTTTGTTTTCTACTCCACATAGTGCTATGGATAGCGGAGACCCCGGTGGAGTCTTTAGATCGAACTTTATTATTCCTCCCGTCGATAATGATGCTTCTGCAGCTTTTTTTACCAGAACTGTGTTTCCTGCTCCGTTCCATTCGTAGCATATTCTTATTATTCTGTTGCCTTTTTTCTCAATGATCTTTCTGTTGACATTTAATATAAATGGGAAATGAGGTTCTGGACTGCCACCGAAGTAGCATATGCATGTTATTCTATTGTTACTCAGTACAAAGTCAACGAAATTTTCGGCGTGTACGGTAGAAGCACGCTCAATCTCTTTGTGTTCCCAGTTTTGGCAGAACAAGCAGTTAAAGTTACAGCCATAGAAGAAGACTGCGAGATTATAGTATCCATATTCGGCCCCCTTCCTGACAGCATACTTTGGATAACCTAGCCCTGTTCCTGCTGGACAAAACCATGCGGCACAACAATTCGTTACGTGAGGATCGAGATATATGTGTGCTAGGGCGCGGTTAGGTGTTACGTGGGATTTAAGTCTATTGTTGTCTACCCAGCGTAGACCGCAGAATCCTCTTTCTCCACTACCCATTCTGCAGTTGTTAGAGCATAGGGTGCATGTTAACTGACCACTTGAGGGAGGAGGATAAGGAAGCATGTAGGGTTCCCGGGCTTTTCTATGTGCTCTAAATATATAGTCCTTGGCTTCCTCAAATCTATCTATGATACAATCACGGCAAATAGGAAGGAAGCTGCTAATTGTTTTTTCCTCACCACATATGGCGCATCTTCTTTTAGTTGTGCCTTGTGCGAACCATCGAAACATTTAGAACCACAATATAAAACCTTTTTTTCTAGTAATACCATAAATTATTATAGCTTAGGCTTCTTAATTGATATGGTGTATGTATGATGAGGATTATTGACGATTTACCAAACGTACTCGGACTGATACGTTCCCTTAGAAAAGTTTCTGGTTGTCCTAAAGGAATAGATATTCCCTGTGTTTTCTGTCTTGAATGTGAGAAGAGTGATTATAGTGAAAAAGAATATGAGGATGGGCTCATCAAAATGACAAAGAACTCTATACTGATAAATATTAGGTTTCGCGAAATAACAGATCCGATTGACAGAGCTTTGGTAGGCGAGGTTATACGCCAACTATCAGCAAAATACAGTGTCGTTTTGGATAAGCCAGAAGAGGGTTACGATGTGACATTCTTTATATTTTATGGAGACAAAGCGGCAAGCGCCGAACTTATCCGCATTCTTATCGAGAAACTGGGAAACTTGAGAAGCATCCTTACGGAGGGCAGAATAGCCATAAAGAATTGGGCACGAAGTATCGTTAAAAGATATTTTACAATTTAATGTCTTATTGCTATTGTCTTTATCGCGGTATCTAACAAGACTTTCGGTGGTAAAAATGAAGATAGTTGAAGCAAAGGAGATATTTAAAGGTGTGTTCATACTGGTAGATGACTTAGGAACGGAGAGATTAGCTACCAAGAGTTTTGTACCAAAAATAAGTGTTTATGGAGAGCGATTGTTTAACTTTCAAGGAGTCGAGTATCGTGAGTGGATACCATATAGATCTAAGTTGGCTGCTGCGATAATTAATGGTTTGAGCAACATCAGGATATCAGAGGGGGATAGGATCCTCTACTTGGGTATAGCGTCTGGTACAACAGCGTCTCATATATCGGACATAATAGGCCATAGAGGAATAATATATGGTATTGAATTCGCTCCGCGCCCCATAAGAGACCTAGTGACAGTAGCGCAGCAAAGAAGGAATATAATCCCGCTTTTAAAGGATGCTAGGAAGCCATACGAATACTCATACATAATAGGGGAGAGTGTAGATGGGATATATATGGATATAGCGCAGCCCGATCAAGCAGATATATTCATAAGGAACTGTAGGATGTTCCTCAAGCCCAATGGATATGGATTCATAGCGATCAAAGCTCGCTCAATAGATGTTGCTAGGCCTCCAGAAGAAATATTTAAAGAACAGAAGAAAATTCTTGAGACACACGGATTTGAAATTGAGGAAGAAATAAGGTTAGACCCATACGCAAAAGACCACATAATGTTTGTTGGGAGATGGAAAATCTAAGCACGGCGGGATGATGTAGCCGTCCCAGTCTGAGGACTGATGATCCCTGAGGTATCTGACCGTCCATTTTTTGAGTGCCTGCTAATATACTACCATACTCCATATCTAGAAGTGCGGGATGTTCTTGCAACAATTGATGTTTTCTTGCTATAATTTGTCTGTGTGCGTCTTCCCATCGTTCTTTCAGCATTCGTTTCTAATCACAAAAAACACTGGTATTTGCCTAAGGATTTGAAAACAGTTTTTATCTTTCTCCCCGAATTACTTTTTCGATTTCCTTAATCGCATAAGGGATGTGGTCTATAACATCGGTTGCAGTTAGACCATATCCAAACTTCTCGAATGCTAAATCGCCTGCGAATCCGCAGAGAAAAGCACCCATAGCTGCACTTTTAAGTGGGCTGAAGCCGTGGGCATATATCGCAGCTATAATTCCAGTAAGTACATCCCCAGTCCCTCCAACAGTCATGCCAGGATTTCCAGTTTTGTTGAAGAGCACTTTGTCTCCATCACTAATGACATCTATGTGACCCTTGAGTAGTATTGTTATATTGTTCTTCTCTGCATATTTCCTAGTAATCTCTCCCCGCATCTGTAAGTCTCTAGGAGGAGCTTCACCGAAGATAAGTTTAAATTCACCTGCGTGTGGAGTAATGATGATATTTTCATTCTTAGGGATACCATACAATGCTAAGGACTTCAATGCATCTGCGTCGATAATAACTTTTTTTTCCGCTGAAATTTTTGTGATGAATTCATGAATAGCTTTAAGTGTTTCTTCATGTGCACCTATTCCAGGCCCTAGAACTACAACGTCAGCGCGCTCAGATAACTTGAGTGCGTTGTCGATGAGCTTACTTTCAAAGAATTCGCCAGGGTAAGGCTCAGCAATGATATTGGGGGAGAATGAGCGGATAGAGGATACAATAGTTTCTGGCGCATATATAACTGTGAGATCGGCTCCTGTTCTTAAGGCTGCGAGGGCCGACAATGCTGGGGCCCCAGTGTAGTGCTTAGAGCCGCCAATAATCAATATACGGCCAAAGTCGCCTTTATGCGACCATGGTTCTCTCTCTTTTATAAATTCTAAGAAATCTCCTGGGCCAACAAAAATTTCCGCATCTCGTGGAATCCCAATAGACTTGATGATTATTTTCTTTCGCAATTTTTCAAGACCGTACTTCATATCATGGAAAGTCACTATAATATCTGGATCTATCATAAGCCCCGATGATTCACCCCTATACGCATCAAAACCGCTTGGCACATCAACACTAACTATTTTAAATCCGTATTTCTTCCTAAGCATGTTTATTCTTGATATAGCTTCGCCCTCTAGACCTCTGGGCCTGCCTCTGATTCCCACGCCGAAAATCGCGTCAACAACAATATCAGCATCTCTGAGAACATCATCTAAAAGACTTAGATCCTCAGTAGTTTTGACGATGCTTATTTTTATTGTTCGTAAGTTGCGAATTATTTCCCAGTTCTTCTTTGCTTCAGCGGTTTTTATGTTGTCTGGATTACCGATAAAAACTACGGTTACACCATACTTATAGCTAAGGTGTCTAGCTGCTACTAAGCCATCGCCACCATTATTAGTTCTGGAGCATATACAAACAATTCTTTCCACGTTGGAATATTCATCGAAAATAACGTCAGCCACACTCTTACCTGCATTTTCCATGAGAAGTTCTGTAGGGATCCCTAGCCAGCGGGAATTTATATCCAAGCGGTAGACATCCTTAGGGCGGAGCAAGTAGAAGCACCATCATGGTTTCTCTACTGCTCGCCAAGCTCCACAGGCTAAACATTTCTTTATGAGTTTGCCTTTTTCTCGTATTATTGTGCTATGGGGTCTCCCACAGACATCGCAGATGACATATTCCTTCATAAATACTTCTAGGAGTCTATTTAGCCGAACTCTTGTAAATGCGCCTTGCAGATATAACTTTCCATGCTGTGGCATTCCAATAGTACCCAATCTTTTTTGGAGGAACCTTAAAAGAAGTTTTTCATCGATATTATATTTATCTATGATTTCCCCCCAGTTTAGTATTATTGTTCGAGTAGTTTCTTTTTGAACATTAAATTGGGGCATTTCAATACTTATTGGCGTCTGTATATCTTTGGGGATCTTTTGTAGAGCTCTGGTAAGCATTTCATGATAAGATAGTCCAGCCACTGATGGACTTTTATTCTCAAACTTTGCTTTTGAGCTTTCCATAGCTAAACACCTAAAATTATTACCGTGTGATATAAGCGGATATAACTTTAGTTAAATAGCAACTGAATATCGTGCTTATTATCCATTTAGGACGATCGTATTGGTGTCCAGGGAGTGCCAAGGAAAATCTATAAGTGCGTCTCCTGTGGGAGATATACGTTGAATAAGGAGCGCTGCCCATTATGTGGGGGTAATGTGAGACTAGCGCATCCACCGAGATGGTCTCCAACAGATCGCTATGCTAAATACAGAATCCAAATAAAAACCAAACTCAGAAAGGAGAGTTTAAGTACGAAGGACTAGTCAGCAGGTGATTAGAACAGTGAATAAGCTAATAGAGGAACTCTCGAATAGAAGGTTCATAATAATCTCTGGCAAGGGAGGTGTCGGAAAGACGACTTTTTCAGCTGCACTCGGAATAAAATTAGCTGCACTCGGAATAAAAGTGCTCGTCGTTTCGCTCGACCCAGCACACTCATTAGGGGATGCGTATGGGATTAAGATAGGAAGCTCCGTGAAGAAATTAGATAAAAATCTCTACGCACTTGAATTTAATCCTATCCAATTATTTGCAGCGGAGAAAGAAGCTCTCATCAAAGCTATAAGAGAGGAAAGTTCAGAAGCCCCCATGGGGATCCCCATTGATGAGGAGGCGATCGAGCTACTACTAGATGCTCAGCTACCATACGAGTTTGCAGAGGGTTTAGGCTTCATAAAGCTCTTTTATCATCTTATGACAGTAGCAGATTATGATAGCATAATATTTGATACTGCGCCCACGGGACATACTGTGGAGCTATTGAAACTACCAGAAATCCTAGAGAGTTTCTATGTTAGACTAATAAAATTCAGGCTTAAGATCTCTAGGGTTTTCTCGAAGATAAAGAAGCTTTTCGGCTTTGGTTATGATGACCGAGCAGATATGGCTCTTAGACTGTTAGAGGAGACCAAGGAGCAAATAACAAATGTTAGGAAGGTTTTGACTGATGAAAGTAAGACAGAATTCGTTGTGGTTATGATCCCAAATGAGATGTCAATACTAGAGAGCGCACGCCTAATAGAGCAGCTTGCCATTCATGAAATACCAAACAGCAACATAATTGTTAACTTCGTTAGGATATATGGTGGAGACTGTCCATTCTGCGTTCTGATGTCGAAGTATCATAATAAGCAACTTGAGAAGATCAGAAAGGAATTCGGTGACAAAAAGTTATGGGTAATACCCTACTTCTCGGAAGAAATAAGGGGGATTAAGGTGCTCAAAAAAGTTAGTGAGGTCATTGGAGAACTCGACATAGAAAAAGCCCTAAAAATGATCTCCGAAGGAACAACAATAGAATAGTTGAATGGATGTCCGAAACTTTTACCCGAAAAGTTTTTAGTTGCAAGAGATTATCCTTTTATTGCCGTATACCAAAAACATTTGTCGCTAGGAATTCACGAAGTTTAGACCAACACTCCTCAAAGTTTGGTCCATGGATAAGCTCATCAAGATATTTTAGCTTCGATTTCTTTATCTTTTCAGGTTCTTTATCGAGGGCGACATACGCAGCGAGCGCTTTCGGAAATAGGCTTTTAAGAAGCTTAGAGGCATTCTCAGCGTTCGTAATTAATGCTTGTTTGAAGTGAAATTCAGCGTATATAAAGCAAACGGGGCGAGGATTTGGCTGAGCTTTCCTATAGATGATTATGGCTGGCATCTCCATCGCTCGCCTAATTTTCTTGCGGTCAAAATCTAAGGATAGCGTGTCTAAGAGAGGCTCTATTACCGCCCTCAGCATTTTTCCACGATCGATATCAAACTTCTCATCCAACTCCTGGTATTCCTTTAAGAATTCGCGCTTTATTCTACTCACAATGTCTTTCTCAAAATCATTTTTCGTGTATTCAGTTTTCTTCGGTTTTTTCCTAGATACTCTAATCACCATCTAACAATCTACTCTATCTCCCATAGAAAATAGGCTTTTTATTATTCAACATAATAAGATTATGTCTCCTAAATGTTTAGTGAATGCTGATTTATAGTCAGTTTATCTTAGAGTAAATCTTAATATTAGCTTGTTGGGGATTAACATGTGGCTGATTTCTACGGTCGTAGGCCCTATAATAACTGATGATGAGGGCAAAATAGTCGGATATAAGCTATATGGAGGGGCAAAACCATCTCATACAGAGGCTATTAAAGGAATTGTACAGCTTGAAAAGGGTATATGCCCAAGAGAGTTTAGAGATCTTATAGAGGAACACAAAATACATGAAGTGAAAACTGACAGCGAAGCACTTATCGGACTACTCAAAAAAGAGTTCCCAGAATTAAAAATAAGCTTGGTTGAGAGCGGACCTGAACTAGCTAGAGTGCGGGAGAGCATACATACGTTTCTGGTAGAGCTATTCGGGACATACGAAGAATACGTTAAATTTGCGAATACTGTCCTCGTAGAGGTTACTAAAGACAAGCTACGCGAAGTCGGTGAGCAGCCAGATAAGATGATAATTCAAGCGATTACGATGATTGAGGAGCTCACCGAAACAATAAATGCCCTCATAGCGCATCTCAGAGAATGGTATGGAATAGTATTCCCAGAATTAGGGAAAATAATTGTGGATCACGAAAAATTCGCTAGAATCGTGTATGAGATAGGCAAACCGCAAAGACTCGTAGAGGGCTCTGAAGATAAAAGAAAAGAATTTATGGAAAAACTGAGAGAAATAGTTAGAGACGACAGAAAAGTCGATAGAATCTTGGAGTCACTAAGAACATCAGTTCTAGTGAGAATAACGGATGAGGACGAGAAGCAGATACGTTCAGTAGCTAAACTTATCCTTGATATGTACCGCCTAAGAGAAGATCTCCAGAAATATCTAAGAGAGCTCATGGAGGATACTTGTCCCAATCTAACAAAGCTTGCTGGGCCCACAATAGGAGCAAAGCTAATACGAAAAGCTGGCGGACTAAGACAACTAGCTCTAAAACCAGCCTCAACAATACAAGTTTTAGGAGCAGAAAAGGCTCTTTTCCGCGCTCTTCGTGGAAAAGGCACACCGCCAAAACACGGCATAATCTTTGTGCATCCATTGGTATTTAGAGCTTCTTGGTGGCAGAGGGGAAAAATTGCAAGAACTTTGGCGGCCAAACTAGCTATTGCTGCGCGAGTAGATTACTTTTCTAGGGAATATATCGGTGATGAACTCTGGAATGAACTCTTACAAAGAGTAGAGGAGATAAAGAAGAAGTATCCTAAGCCCCCCCTCGAGAAAGTTAGGAAGAAAAAGAAGCCTAAGAGAAGGAGAAGACAGAAATAATACATGGTTTTTCTCCCACAAGCTTGTCACCCATTCAGTTTTTTATAAGCTCATAGCTATGCGTTTTTGGAAAGAGATAGAAGTTTATATTGTCTTTTTCTTACCTCACATAATGTAGTATTGTCTTAAGATATGGTGCATGCTACTAGCGAAGTGATAGGAATGCCGAGTGCATTTGTCGAAATTGTAAGGCCATTCGCAAGATTAGTTCCAGTCGTTAAAAAACCAGAGAGAAGTCCAAGCTTTAAACTGAGGCTTCTATACACAATGATAGGAGTCATAGCATACCTACTAATGATGAATGTTCCCCTTTGGGGAATAAATGTAGGGCGAGGCTATGATATATTCTGGTCTCTGAGAGTAATCTTAGCCTCCTCAAGAGGAACATTAGCGGAGCTGGGTATAGGACCTATAGTAACTGGTGGCCTGATACTCGAGATACTAGCAGGCTCCAAAATGATAAACATTGATTTCTCAGATCCCGACGATCGAAGAGCATTTAATGAGGCCATGAGAGGAATGTCCGTACTAATGATAATATTTGAGTCAAGCGTCTACGTTATGGGCGGAGCATACGGAGCCCTCTCTCCTGATAAAGCATTTGCTGTTTTCCTACAACTGGCTGTGGCTAGCGCAGTTATACTAATGCTCGATGAGGCAATAAGATATTATGGGGTTGGTTCTGGGATATCCCTATTCATACTCGCGGGAGTCGCACAGCAAATATTCTGGGCCCTATTCTGGCCCTTCCCCGCGCGGGATGGTCTACCAATAGGGTTTTTCGCAGCTCTAATAGCTGTGTTGACAGGTAGCGGAAGAATCGAGGAGATCTTTCTAAGATGGAACTCCCCAGACCTCGTGGGCCTCATCGTAACAATATTCGTATTCATAACAATCATATACTTAGAAAGTGTCAGAGTCGAAATACCCGTCGAACACGTCAGATTCAAATATAGGATGACATATCCAATAAAGCTGATGTACAGTAGCAACATACCGGTAATCCTAGCCGGAGCACTATTCGCAAACATAATGTTCTTCTCACAGATACTATGGTCACAATACCCCAACAACTTCTTCGTCAGCCTACTAGGATCATGGAAAGTAGAACAAGCCTACCAGGGAAGCAGACCCATCCCCACAGGAGGACTCGCATACTTCACAGTACCACCACAAAGCCTACTAGCAAGCCTCCAAAACTCAATCCGAGCAATAGGATACTCATTAATCATGATCGTATCATGCTGGATGTTTAGTGTCATGTGGACGGACGTAGCCGGATTGGATCCTCGGAGTATTGCTGAGCAGCTTCTTGCTTCGGAGCTTAAGATTCCGGGTATTCGTGCTAGTGTTAATGAGGTTGCTAATTATATTGCTCCGTATATTTATACTGCTGCGTCTCTTTCGGGTATTCTTATTGGTGTTATTGCGGCTGTTGCTGATTGTTTGGGTGCGTTTGCTACTGGTTCGGGTATTCTTCTTGCGACGAGTATTACTGTTGGTCTTTATCAGGAGATTGCTCGCCGCTATATCGAGGAGGTTCCGGGTACTTTCAGGAAGCTGTTGTTTGGTCGGGGTTTCTAGGCTTTTGGCCGTATTTTGTTTCTCATATTTTTGCTTATTGTTTTTGTTGAGCTTATTATCTATTGTTTCTATTGTGGTTTAGGCGCAAGTTTTAGGCTGAGTACCATTATGCTATGAGTATCGTTGTTTCTCCTAGATCCATGCTGTCCATGACACGCCGGGCCCTCTATTCTTTTTTGTCCCTAGCCACTCCTCCACTACTTCTATCTTTGATACCTTCCAGTCTGTCTTTGCTAGATATAGTTTTGATTGTAGGCTTGGGTATCTTCTTTTTGGGTGTATTTCTACTGGCAAGAGTAGCTGCCCCCTATCTGGGCTTGCTGTTGCTCCTCCTAGGAGTTTGCTCGCTATGTGGTATTTTTCTGTGTCTATGTCTTTTTCTTCGATAAGCTTGTCTATGATTGGTTCGTCTTTTGTCGCTGCCGTTGTTTTGTATTTTCTTGAGAGCATCACTATGCCTCTGAAGAATTCCGGTCTGCCCTTCTCGTTTGTTTTTCTTGATGAGAACGACCCCTGTATTATCATGTGGTCGCCTCTTGTTAGTGCTGTGCCTACCACGGGCATTATTCTCCATTCTTTGTCCTCGATCCATATCCATCTCCTGTGGTACTTCACGTTTAGTTCCTCATCCAGATCTACAAATATGACCTCTGATGAGACGGTGTTGTCTGGTGTTAGGCCTAATTTTTCTCTTTCTTTGGGGTCTCCTGGTACACTTATTTCATGTGTGTAGATACGTATGAGTAGAGATAAGGCTCCGTCGCCCCATATGTTTGGTGATGCCCCAGCGATGTTCCCTATGTATTCTGGTTCGTATATTCTGTCTTTGTCCACGAGTTTTATCGGTTCGAATTCTTCTTCGAGTCCGTTTTCCCAGATTATTTCGTATATGTGTTTTACGTCGGTTGTTATGCTTCGTGTTGGTATCTCCATCTTGAACACGCATATTGTCCCTCTGTATGCTCCAGAGACCCATATTGTGTCTGGTTTTGCCGGATCCATTATCCCATTGAAGCTTCGTAGTAGTCTGAGCATTTTTCTTGGTGTTCCCGCCCTTATTAGGGCTTTCATTATTTGGTCCCATGTGATTATGTCTATGAGTTCTAGTCTGTCCAGTCGATATATCCTTATCTCCCCGGTGACTGCTATCGAAAGGTATTTCTCATCGTTGCTTATTGATATGCTCCTAGGTATGGGGTTCCCAGCAGCCATCGCGAGTTTTTTGGCGATTAGTCCTTGCTCTTCTGGCGAGTACTCGAATAGTCCTCCGTAGTGCCTCAGTTTTTCGTAGCCCTCTCTAAATACTGGTGGTCTCGTTTGGTGTGGGTTTTTTAGTGCTGGGTGGTATGCGACTGCGAGTTCTGCGTATGCGTTCAGATTTTCTAGGTCTATTAGTACTGTTTCTATTGCTGGTGGGCACATTCCCGCGTGGGCAAGCCATCTGGGTTTTTTGGTGTATGTGTGTCTGTATGTTGATCCGTGTACTGCTACTGTTCTCCATTCTGCTTGTGTTTCTCCTTTTTCGTTGAGTATTGTTATGAATATGTCTGCTTTTGGCTGTGTCCCGCCTATTGCGGGTGCGTCTGTCTTCGTATACGCTGTGTGGATTCCCATGACTATCATTTTTCTCATCTGTATGGTTTCTTTTTGTTGTTTATACTACCTATTTTTTTGCTATTTCCTTTTTGTGAGTATTTTTAAGTTTGGTTCTTCTTGTTTCCGTTGTTAGATGTTTTTGCGATATATCTAAAGCATGTTTAAGTGCTTCATTGATGGATTCTATGTTTATTCTATGATTCTTGGTGGTTCCATTTGCGTCCTAAATGGTTTATTAGTGTTTCTGAGGGATCATAAACTGTTGTATGTTTTTTCTTTTATTGTTGCTTTTCTTCTCTTTGACCAGTAAGACTCAAACTATGCTATGATTTCGAATCAGCGATATGGGTATCCATAGATTTAGGTTTAGCATGTTGTATCATGTTATCTTTTTCTTTTGTCGGGCTATAAATTTAGATTTTGGGTATCGAAGCAGTGATGTGGGTTTCTGTTTTTTGAGGTCGTTGGGGAGTCTGATAAACTTTTCCTGTAAGCTTCCATCTGTGTTTTCTCCGAGTTTTTAGTAAGTTATTTTTGTGGATATCTTATCCTTGTTTTTCTTATTGATGTGTGCTATCTTAGTGCGTGGTGTATATGAGCGATTACGAAAAATATGTGTCGTTAGCTCTGCAAATTTATGATGACGCTATAAGATTGCTGGAGAGAGGTGACGTATTTGATGCGGCGGAGAAGGCTTGGTGCGCTATTGAGAATTCCAGGAAGGCATTTCTTATTGCTTTGGGTGTATCGGAGCAGAAAGCTAGTAGTGTGGAATTTGGTGTTGTTTTCTTTATAAGAGTTTTGAGGAAACTTGGTAGAAAGGATCTGGTTGAGAAGCACTATAATTTTGATTATTGTCTTCGCATAAGGGGTTTCTATGAGCCTCAGATGCCGGTTGATGTATTGTCGGAGAAAATTTATGAGGTGAGAAGATGGATGGACGAAATCTTTGAGTTGGCGAATAAGGTCAAAGGTTTGGATCTTAGTGATGCGATAAGAATGATGGATGAGAGTGTTAAGCTGAAGAGAAAGATACTTCAGATGAATATGGAATATCAGCGAATGTTGCAACAAATAGATGCCATAATTTCTCGGGCAATAGCAAAAAGTTCATATTGAGCTTCCGCTTTTGTGCTTTATTCTATTTATAAACTTTGCGTCCCACCACTTGCCCCTCACTACTTCCTCTTGCTATTTTTGTAGTTGTGTGTTCTAATTAGGAATATCGATGATGAGGTAGAAGATTAGCTTTCCTCTAAAATCTCTATTATGCGTTGAGCTATATATCTGGCTGCTCGTTGCTGAGCTTCTTTTGTTTGTGCACCTATATGTGGTGTTAGCAGTACATTGTCGAATGAGAGGAGTTTCGATATTTTTGGGTTATCTGGTTTGATGTTAGTATCTGCGGCGAATCCTGCGACTATTCCGTTGGAAAGAGCATCAATTAGAGCATCAATATTTATTATCTCCATTCTTGAAGTGCTCACGATGTAGACTCCCCGCCGCATCTTAGAGAATATTTCTGGTCCGAAGAAGCCCTTCGTTTCCTCTGTGAGAGGGAGATGTATGCTTATTATGTGTGATTCAGAAAGTATTTCGTCTAGTAACGCGGGTATTAGAGGTGGTTTCACGAGACCTAATCTTCTTCTGTATCCAAGAACACGCATACCGAAACCATAGTGTGCTATTATTCCTAGTCGTGTCCCAATATTACCCGCCCCAATAATTCCAAGAGTTTTTCCATAGAGCTCTATGCCTAAGCATTCCTTCTTAGCCCAACCTCCCTCTCTTAGTCTTCTATATCCATAATATACTTTTCTTACGAGGGCTATGATAAGACCCATAGCTAGCTCAGCAACTGTTTGAGCTGTTGCTTCACCGGCATTTATAACAGTTATCCCCTTCTCTCTAGCATATTTCACATCTATGTTGTCTAGACCAACACCTACTCTTGCTATAACACGCAACTTTTTTCCTGCATCGATAACTTTCCTAGTTACCTTCGTTCTGGATCTGACAGCAATCGCATCGTAATTCTCTATAATGCTTATGAGATGTGATGAGTCAATATCGGGAAGATAATTAACTTTATGTCCGGCTGATTTAAGGATTTGAATTAGCTCCTCAGAAACGGGATCGGTAATTAGAATCTTAGCCATACGGACACCTCCTAAGCGCCTAGGGATAACTATGAAAAACAATAAACTAATATTGGATGATAAAATCGTAAGATAGGGAATACGGGGATATTTTATGCAGGAGTTCTATTCGGAGAGCCGCTTCTAAAAGTGCTCAATATGTTTACAACAGTTCAGACTGCGATGTATTTGTGAGGATTCATACTCCACAAATAATCAATCAATAAGGTACAATTAGTGCAGAGTTTAGTAAGACTTAACATATATTTAGTTCCTATCTGCTATTAACTAGGTGATCGCTTGGTGGAGCCTATACTTATCGATGGTTCCTATGGAGAAGGTGGGGGGCAAATATTTAGGAATTCTCTCGCATATGCAGCCGTTATGTTGAGACCCGTAAGAATTATAAACATTCGGGCAAAGAGAAAGAATCCAGGACTCAGACCCCAACACTTAACGGTCTTAAAGGCTTTGGCTCAGATAACTAATGCAAGGGTTAATGGTGCACAAGTAGGTTCTATGGATGTGATATTCAGACCGCAAGAAATAAGAGGCGGTAACTATCGTTTTGATGTTGGAACAGCAGGGTCTATCAGTCTCGTTCTCCAAGGAATACTTCCCGTACTGCTTTTTGCGGACAAGGAATCGAATGTTGAGATAAGGGGCGGAACCGATGTTGCTTGGAGTCCTCCTATTGATGCTATACGCTTCGTTTTAAGTCGTGGACTAAAACAGATGGGGGCCGACTTTGAGATTAAACTGATTAAACGTGGCCACTATCCTAGGGGCGGAGGTATCGTTAGGATCTACATAAATCCTGTGGACTATCTCAAACCAATTGTTCTCCTAGAGCAAGGTGAGATAAAAATAATACGTGGTCTAAGTCACTGTGTGAGACTGCCAGATCACGTTGCGAGGAGACAAGCTAATGCCGCTAGGAAATTTCTTGAGGGGAGAGGGTTTAATGTTGATATAGAACTGGAATATTATCCTCCTGGAAAGGACCCCCACCTAGGGCCAGGATCAGGAATCGTTCTATGGGCGGAAACAACTACCAATGCTCTTCTAGAGGGAGATGCGCTTGGTGAGAGAGGAAAGCCCGCAGAAAAAGTTGGAGAGGAAGCAGCCCGTGAGCTATACGATCAGATAATCAAAGAAGGGGCTGTGGATAAGCATCATACGGATCAGCTCATAGTATTCATGGCGCTCGCTAAAGGTGTCTCAAAAATTAAAAGTTCTGAAATTTCTATGCATACACTAACAGCTATTCATATCGCGGCTAAGATAATAGGAGCAAAATTTGCGATTGATGGCAAACTGGGCAAACCTGGCGAGATAATGGCCGAAGGGGTTGGTCTTACTAGAACTTAGGCCTAAGATTTTTTAACTATGATATTTTTTGGTGTTTTTATGGAGACATTGCGATGTATTCTCTGGGGATTGCCATGCGTAGAATAAGGCCAAAGATACGTATTCCTTGGATTTTCAAGTATAAGCTAAAACTGTATAAGCCTAAATACAGAATAGCGACGATAAATCTAGGGCTCGAAAAAGAGGCAAATAGACTTATGATATATGGTCTCCTAACGATAATCCTGGCTATACTCTTCGGAGGCATATTTTTAATAGCTTATGAGTTCACACCACCTCTTATTGAAATTGGTGGCCGTGCAGCTCTGATATATCCTGGACTTTCCCGCGAAACATTAACTGAGTTTCTCTTCACAGTTATAATATTCATTATGGCCAGTGTAGGTGCATATCTCCTAAGGAGTGCGGTGAGAGCCGAGGAAGAAGAGTGGACTGTTCAGATGTCTATAGGATTATTCCTGGTCCTAGTGACTGTGATTTTTCTATGGATTATATTCTCGAGTAAGGTTGGTCTTCTTAGATGAAGATTGGTGTTTTTTCTTGCAGTTTATACACTTTTTTGGAGAGGAGGAGCCTTTTGTAATAGAGTTAGATATAGCTTCGGTAGATGAGTTATTTCTTCATGAAGAAATAGCCCCTAGTTCTCTGAGACAATTGATAAATTCTCTAAAAAGAAGTAAGGTCTTATCGGATCCAATAATTGTTGATAAAAAGTCTAGGGTCGTTCTTGATGGCACACATAGGGTCAGCGCGTTCAGAGAGATGGGGTTCCCATATATATTAGTCGCATACGTTGATTATAGCAATAAACTAATTCAGCTTAAACGCTGGTTTCGGGTCTTAAATGGCCCTAAGGATAGCGTTGTCGAAGCGCTACGTAGTGTGAAACACTGCGAGATGAGGATATCGGACATAGATCTGAGTATTCTAGATGATGAGATCGCCATAATAAAAGATGATAGTATCTTCGTGGTAGAAGCAGATAGGGATGTTTTTGAGAAATATTCCATTTTGCGTGAACTTGAAAGAAAGCTTATTAAAAGAGGTGTTAGTATAGATTACGTAACGGAGCAGGAGGCCATAGAGTTTTGGTCTCAAGGGAAGACAATATTGATGACACCGAGGATAACGAAACAGGATGTTATCAGGTATGCGAAACAGAATAGAGTTCTCCCCCCAAAGTCCACTCGCCATGTTTTCCCATTTAGGCCGATATTTGTAAATTTCCCTCTTAATCTCCTTAGCTCTTCTAATATCGAGAAGGAAATGTTGCGTGCGATTCTAAAAGAATTCTTACTTAACAAAATAGCTCTGAAAATTGAGGGCCGCGTGATAATCGACAGATTTTACGAAGAAAACTATTTACTTGTATTTGTTTAGGTGGGGGTTAATTGCCTCAGATGCTTATATACATTTTTGATAGATTCCCAGTAGGTTTCGTGTCCAGCTTAGAGAGAGATCTTTATAAGCTAAAAATGGATTTTCCGAAGGAGATAATATTCTTTAAAACGGTTCCAGAGAGAAGAAAAGTTGCTATCCTTCTAAGGAGGGACAGACAAGATGTTGTTAAACTTGTTGAGAGAATTATAGAGAGTGTATCGGGACGATTTTCTGTGCGTGTTCAAAATAAGATATGCAGAAAAGCTAAGCGTAAAGGAGTAGATATGAAGATATTAGCGTGGATAACGATACTAAGTGCGCTTCTAAGCATTTTCTTTTGCACTCCAGAGAGCAGTAAGAAAGACTCCAAATTGCTAATAGACCAGATAAATGTTTCTTTGAAGCAAAACACATGTATCTCCGAGCTTAAGTCATATATTGATAGGCTTGGTCTATCTAGAAATGAGCTTATGGTAGCACTGGCTCTCTACATGCTTAGGAGTAGGAGCGATATCGAATCGGTGATCGAGCTGTGTAATTGGGCTCTCAACATGGACTATAAAGACGTTTTGAGATCTATGAAGAGTTTGGAGTCCCGCGGACTTATAAGGATAGGTCTAAGCGAGAATAGGGCGACCCCATCAATACCTTTAATAATAGGACTTCGAAAAGTTGTATTTCTTCTAATAAAGACGCTAAAAAATCTGCAAGGTTCAGTGAAGAAAGCTGATCTGAGCAGGCTTCTAAGTAAGATAGGGAATGAGGAAGTATATATGATTGATGGGGCCTCAGCTAGAAAAATACATCTACATGAGGTTGTGAGAAATATTTTATTGGAGCTAAGACCTAATAGTGAATATGCTGACAGGAGCGATCTACTCTTACTACTATATCTACTTAGTGGGAGAAGAAAAATTATAAGCAAGAGGCTACTTAAAAACATAATATTGAACTTAACAAAGTTCGCAAAGCAGTAGTATTGATAGAATGATTTATAAATTGTTATTTGTGTTGATGTGTTCTATGAATCTCTTTAGCTGCAGTAAAAAATCTCGGTGAATGGAATGAATTCTCAAGAAATATCTGGCAGCGAAACAAAAGAGGCAGATAGCAGAGAACAATCTACTACCGCTCAGGAAGTTACAGAAATCGATGTAGGAGAAATTTTCGAAGCCATGGGAGCAGATCTCGATGAAGCATTGGCTCTCTCTGAAGAGGCAAAAAGGGCCTTAGAAGGTGAACCAGAAGCACTATTAGACATACCGCACGATGAAGTCATGGAGGAACTACGCGAAAAACAGAAGAAAATCGAAGAAATATTCAGCAAAATTATAGCACTTAGAGATGAGGTTCTCTCAAAACTTAGAGAAGAAAGAGCTAAAAGAGATGATTTTAATGCTAAAGTCAGAGAACTTGCGGCTAAAATCAGGGAGTTCATTGAGAAGCGCAATGAGCTTCAACGATATGTTGATGAGAAAAAGCAAGAATTAAATACCTATAGGCAAGCACTGAAGGAGATAAGCAATAAACTGGAAACATTGCAGAAGGAAATAGAAGGGTTTAGTCTTAGAAAAGAGAGAAAAATACGTAGTCAGATAAGGAAGTACGAGATGGTACTGGAGAGATTTAACATACCACCCGATCTGGAAGAAAAATTAGTCGCTAAAATAAAGGAGCTTTCGGAGCAACTTAGAAGCTTTAAGGAAAAAGAGGCGAAATGGAGAGAACTAAACAAACTTAAGCGTGAACGAGAGCGTCTTAGAGACTCGATAGGTGCGCTCAGAAAAGCCTTGGTTATCTATGTACAGGAGCTTAATAAGATTAGAAGCGAGATCCGAGAGCTAAGAAAAGAGAGGGATTTCTATAAATCTAAGGCTGATGAGCATCACATGGAGGTACAAAAATACGCAAAGAAATTGGAGGCTATCAAAGAAATGCTCGATCGCCTTAGAGATCTAAGATATAGAATATCAAAGACTCTCAGCAAACTTAGAAGACTCAAATATCAAATGAGGCAATTCAGAGCCGAAGAAGAATTTAAACAAGCTGTTTTAAAGAGGCTCACAGAGATCAAATCAAAAATTGAGCGAGGAGAGCTTGAAATGCCAGACCTGCAATTCTTAATAAACTTTGGTTTCCTGACCGAGGATATTTTCGAAAAGATTGTGTCTACAAGTCCACAGGAATTAGCCAAAAAAGTTGCTGAAGAATTGGGATATTCTGGCTAGAGCTTGCACATTCATTTTGCTTTAAGCGCTTTTTTAAGCATTTTCATGACTTCTAACTTTGACTTCCGAGGGGGTATCCTAAGCGCGTCGTCAACTATACGTTTTGTCAGTGTTAATATCCGTGGTATGAGTTCTGCATATTTTTTGTCATTAATCTCGAAGAATATCTCGAGTTGGGGGGAAGAGTAATCTATTATGATATATGCAAGATATTTTCTTAGGTTAGCCAGCTCCCGCACTATAAATGCATCGAATATTCGTTGGGCAGCCAATATGTTGTCTGTCATCACTAAAAACTCGCTTAGGTAAGGTATGTCTATAGTCTCTAACTCTTCGGCGTAGCCTAAAGCTTTCTCTAATAGCTTACGTCTTTCCCGTGAAATTATTAACATAGAACAACCGGGTGGTCTCTGCGTCATTAATTCCAAGATTACACCGTCGTTAATCTCCTTGAATACCTTTATGAAGTAATATGCATAGGCTCGGCGATCAGCTAAAAATACTTTGCCTACAACTCCCAAACCGTTTTTTCCCTCAAAAGTAGCTTCCAGAGGGCCTACAACTGAGTATTCTATATTTATGTTGAAAAGCCTTGATATAGTGATTCCTAATGCCCGTCTATAAAGTCTATGAATCCTCTGGATACTTTTAGCTCCTCTCCACCACGCAAGAACGAATGGCACTAGGAGTACCAGTAAAGGTAGGAGTAGAACGAAGAGGTATATGAGTATTGCTACAAGCTCCATCTTCAAAGCACTCTTTTGACTAACACTAAAAAAGAAAATTCTTTAAAACATGGAGGAGCATGTTTTTCATTCAGACCACTTTTCATTGTTTTTCTCAATTATTTGTTTTCGGTTCCTAGTACTTATAGGAGTCTTAGCTCATGTAGGACTTCTCTAAGCGAGTTGAACATTTCCTCGATATCTCTATCAGTTATGTAGCCCATATGCCCGATTCTGAAGCTACGATTTTTGAGTTCGCCATAGCCTTTTGCAAGTTCAAAGCCTCTCTCACGCATCATTTCATAAACTTTTGGTCCTATTCCCTCTGGTGTGAGAACTACTGTTATTGTGGGGCTCTCATAGCCTTTCTTAGCCAATATCCTAAGACCGAGATCCCCGACTCCTTTCCTTATTTTTTCAGCTCTTCTTCGATACATCTCAAACCATGCTCTCTTTCCAATTTTTCTTATTTTTTTGAGCATCACGTTTAGCCCCATTATCTGAGGTATAGGAGGCGTCGTGGGGGTGCCTTTTTTCTCCTCTTGGTATCTAACATAGAGTAGTAAATCGAAGTAATAACCACGATTGGGTATTTTCTCAGCGATTTCTAGAACTCTATCACTAACAGCTGCAAACGCTAGTCCAGGCGGTATTCCTAGTGCCTTTTGGGAACTAGTAAACAAAAAATCGATTTTCCATTCATCGAATTTTATTTCTGTTGCTCCACAAGAGCTTACCGCATCAACAAATATAAGCTTATCATACTTCTTTATTATCTGTGCAAGACGTGGAAGATTGTTTAGAACGCCAGTAGAGGTTTCATTATGAGTTATTGTGACAGCTTCTATCTCAGGGTCTTCATCTAAAATTGATTTTAATTTCTCCTCATCAACTGGTTCTCCGGGTCTGAATGTAAGTCTTATCGCTTTCCTACCGTTAGATTCGACTACCTTAGCGTATCTTTTGCCGAAAGCTCCGATGATAGTAACTAAAACTTTTCCTCCCGGCGATACTGCGTTTCTTATCGATGCTTCCATAAGCCCAGTACCGGAGCTTGGGAAGAGTAGAACTGTTTGTTTTGTATCTAAGAATTCCATAAGTAGCCTCACAGTTTCCATATGGAGCTCCATATATTCCTGGCTACGATGACTAAACATCTGACTGCTCATCACTTGGAGAACTTCAGGAAAGCATGCTACGGGGCCAGCTGTGAATAGCCTTAATTTTCCTCCCATGAACCCCACCTAGGAGTATTATTCGAAATAAAGAATTTAGCTCCTGAAATATTTAGAAAAAGATTCTGTTTTTTCTTTCTTCTATCTTACCCATCAAATAGGCTGTTAGGAGTGGTAGTGTTATTGTTGCGTCTCCTTCAACAACCACTTTTTTTGCCTTCTCAGAAATCTTCCCCCACGATATGGCTTCCCTTGGACGCGCACCACTTAATGAACCATCATGTTCCACAGCGGTAGTGAGGTACACCGCATAGTGTAGGCCCCCTGCGAATTGGGCCCACCAGATTAGGTGGTGTTTTGAGATTCCACCACCAACGATTAGGCCTCCTAGTTTCTTTGATGACCAGATAATGTCAGAGAGTTCCTTTTCATCCAGTAACACATTAACATTAAAATCATGGTCTTGAGAGAAGAGGAAGAGTTGAAATCCAAAAGCACCGTCAGTTATTCCTGGAACGTATATAGGAATTCTTTTTTTCCATGCCCACCAAATAAGACTTTGTTCGCGTCTTGGGCTTTTGTCAATAATTTTCTCTGCGAGTCTCCATAGTAGCTCTCTTGTTGATAATGATTTGATACCTTCGTTCCATAGCTCCTCAAGAAAAATCTTTGTTTTTTCTTCAATAATCAAGCCGTAGTTACTGACAGGAACAAAAATGTTCCCTATTCTATGAATATTCCTTCTGTGAAGGAGTCTGTCATTAGCTTCGAACCAGCCATGATAGTACTCCCTAAAACTACGTGCCAAGTCATGATCTATCGTCCCGCAGGTCGTTATTATTACATCAAAATAACCTTTTCTAATAAGTTCCACGAAAACCCCTCTAATACCTGTCGCGATTATTGCCGCTGGAAACGATAACAAGTTGACACAATCTTTATCTCTCAACATTTTTTCAAGTATTCTGGCAGCAATAGCTAATTTTCGTGCTGTAAACCCAGAAGCTATATACAGCTTCTCAATGAGTTCTCTTACGGTTATATCCCTATGGAGCTTGAGATCCTCAACACGGTCTAATCTGGAAATAAATTTATCCATCTCCATATCACTATTATTTTCGGCTTCTATGATGTCTTCATGGAAATTCCGTCCCGCAGGTCGGGCATTTGACACGTCTTCCAATCTGTCGGCATTTTCTACATCGTACTATAACAGACTCTTTACATACTGGGCATAAGAATACGACATTTCCCTCCTCTGTATAGTCAATGAATCTGTTACAACTACTACACCTAATAGGTTTAAGCGGCAGATCCTTTATTGATTTTCTTGCGTTCTCTTCGATTGGCAATAATTTTTGTTCAGAGAGCAGCCTCAAAATTAATTCTGATTTTACTCTCACTAATCTTCACCTACCCCAACATTTTTTCCTAATCATCTATTTTTGCCAAATTTAAATAGTATGTTAGGAATAATGCTTTAGTTCCTAGCCGAAATCCGCATATGATAACTGCTCATTTAAATCTTGATACTCTAATCTAATTATCTTCATGCAGGTTGAGGCTGAAACCGTTATGTGTGGGATAGCAGCTATCATTTCAAAAAATTTTCGTAATGTCATTCCTAAGCTTGTAAGAATGCTTAAAAATCTCGAATATAGAGGCTATGATTCCTGCGGCTTTGCCTTCCTCGATGGGACATCTTTAGTTGTAGCAAAGGCTAAAGGAACAATAGACAACTTTGTTAAAAAATCGGGAATTCTCAAGCAGACATCCGATATCGGTATAGCTCATACTCGTTGGGCGACGCATGGTGCTGTCAGTGATACTAATGCGCATCCCCATCTAGATTGCAGTGGTGATATTGCGGTTGTTCATAATGGTATAATAGACAATTTCATGGAACTCCGAGAAGAACTAGAGCGTAAGGGCCATATTTTTCGATCCGAGACGGATACGGAGGTGATATCACACTTAATAGAGCATTACTATTCTCAAGGGAAAAGCTTCTTAGAAGCAATAAAAATGGCGATAAGAAAGCTAAGAGGGACATATGCTCTTGTGATTCTGACTCGTCATGATGGGGACAAAATATTTTTTGCTAGGAATGGACAACCCCTGATGATCGGTGTCGGGAATAGCGAAATATATGTTGCTAGCGATATCCCAGCGTTCTTAGAATGGACAAAGAAAGCATTAATTTTGAGGGATGGTGATATAGGTTTTGTGTCGCGAAATGAAATATATATAGAGAATGTGATAAATCCCGACCTGGGCATGCCTGAACCGATAGAAGTTCCATGGGACCCCGATCAAGCTCAGAAGGGAGAGTTTCCCTTTTTCATGCTAAAAGAGATCTATGAGCAACCAGACGCGATACAAAGAACAATAATGTCGGTGCTCCATAAAGCAGAGGGGATTGTTGATGATATTCTAAACGCAGACTTCATCTACATTGTTGGTGCAGGTTCTTCGTATTATTCCTCTCTATACGCACAATACTTATACGCGAGATGGGGATTAAGAACAATGGCTGTGATAGCTTCTGAGTTTGAGGATATTGCTGGACACGTGGTCGATCGGAATGATATTGTTTTTGCTGTGTCTCAATCTGGAGAGACTTTTGATACAATACAAGCCGTTAAAATTGCCAAGAAACGAGGCGCAAAAATAATCAGTCTGGTGAACAACATGGGGAGCACGCTGAGAATGATTAGCGACAAATCCATTGTCATGGGAGCAGGACCAGAGATAGGCGTAGCGGCGACAAAGACGTTCTCAACACAAATAGCAAGCTTTATAGTGATATTAAAGGTGATACTCGATGCACAGGGTGTGGATTATGAAGAGCAGATGAAGTCTCTGTCGATGGTTCCAAGAGTTCTCTCTGAGAAGATGAAGCATTTTGATGAAAAAGCAATGTTAATAGCTGAATGGATGAAAACGAAGACCGATGCTTTCTTTCTCGGACGCGGCCTTGGATACCCGATAGCTCTTGAGGGATCGTTAAAGCTAAAGGAAATAGCGTATATCCATAGCGAATCCTACCCAGCTGGTGAATCCAAACATGGTCCAATAGCCCTAATAGAGAAGGGGTTCCCTGTGATTGAGATTATACTTAACGATAAGAACTATGATGCTATGATAGCTGGAATCCAGGAAATGAAGAGTAGAGGTGCGATGATAATATCGTTGCTACCAGAAGGCGACCAGAAAGCATCCGAGCTTTCTGACCACATAGTGGAGATCCCCCATATGCATGAAGAAGTAATGCCGATACTATATGTTGTTCCACTGCAGCTACTAGCATATCATGTAGCCGTGAAGAGGGGATATGATCCAGATAAACCAAGAAACTTAGCTAAATCGGTTACTGTGAAGTAGCAAGGGGCTTGAAAATGGTAGGTTATGGGGGGATTTTCTTAGTATCGAGCTCAACAGAGAAGAATGTAGTATCGAAGATTATTAGAGAATGTTTTAAGACGCTATACATATATGGCGATGAGAGTTTCGGTCTGGCGGTGGACTTTGATTCTAACACAAAAGTATGGAAAAGTTTAAATGTCGCGAGAATTCTTGAGTTAGAGAATGTAGGTGAAGCAAGTCTCGCTATTGGGATATGTAGATATGCGATCTATGGGCGTCCTGCGATACCTAATACTCCTCCCTTTCTCGATTGCGCGGGAAGATTAATATTAGTTGCACGGGGAATACTCGAGAACCCCGCTTCTCTTCGTCTTAAATTGTTACGATCGGGTCACATATTGAGAGGGAAAGACATATCAGAACTTCTAGTGCATATAATAGAAGAAAATACTCGAAATAATTCGAAGAATATCGATGAGGAACTATGCAGAATATATGAAACCTTTAAGGGCGTATTTTCGCTAATACTCTATGACAAAGAAACTAACATTAAATATGTTCTTACTAAGGGCCTAGCAGAGTATGTCGGAATGGACGAAGAGCTCATAGTTGTCTCCTCAGAGCCGGATATTCTACTTAAAAACAACCTAGAGCCACTAAAAATAACGGATGGTGCAATTAAGATAGATGATACAAAGATAAGTATAATACACGGTGAACTCATCAAGCCGAAGATAAGGCTTGGAAAAATTGTGGGAGGATTTGATTATCATATGGAACGAGAGATGTCAGAAATACCTCTTATCATAACGGCGCAGAGATATGCCCAGCCTAGAAAATATATTGCGATGATTACAAAGCTCATAAAGCGCTCAGACAAAATTTTTATGATAGGTTCTGGATCGTCCTATAACTCAGCTCTCTATGGAGGCTACATTATTAATGAACTATCAGAAATACAGCCCATAGTTCAAAATGCTACTGAATTTATATACTTTCATCTGCATAAGGTTCGTCCAGGAGATACGATAATAGCTAATTCTCAAAGTGGGAAAACACAGGATGTTATGCGAGCTGTCACAAAGTCGAGAATGAAAGGCGCGATAATAATTGGCGTTATAAATCGCTTAGGAACTCCCCTGATGTATGCCTCGAATGTGTATTTGCATATAGCAGCTGGAATAGAAGTGGCTGTTCCCGCAACAAAAACTTTTATAGGGCAACTCACAACATTTGCAAGATTGGCAGTTGAACTTTCAAATCTTCCAGAAAATGAGAAGAAAAAGCTGGAGGAAGAATTTGAGAAATTACCATTGTTGGCTAGGAAAACCATGGAGAGATGTAGAGAGGTCATAGATAGATACGCATCGAAAATTTATGGTTTTGATGATGCTTTTGTTCTTGGTAGAGGTGCTAGCTTTTCAATAGCCGCGGAGGGCGCTCTTAAGCTTAAAGAAGTTGCACATATACATGCCGAAGGGTTAGACGCAGGAGAATTTAGGCATGGAACAAAAACTTTTGTTAAGCTAGGTTACCCAATAGTATTTCTTATTCCCCAAGATTTGGAGGCGCGAGAGGATACATATGATCTGATAAGTGAGGTGGGAGAATTTGTCGATATGTTGATTATAACTGACGAATCGGATCCATTTGCAGAGAAGTTTACAGGCTTTGTTATTCGGGTTCCAAGGATACACGACATATTTATACCTATTCTCTATACGATACCGCTACAACATCTAGCGCTACGGCTAGGAGTGCTCAGAAAAAAGCCAATAGACCGCCCACCGAAGCTAAACAAGTATGTTGTGAGTGGATGACTAGCTACGTACTAGTAGTGCTAGGATCTCTAATACTAGTTGAAGAAGAACCTTACCGCAAATATAACCTGGATCGGCATCCGGAGCATATTCAACAATATCAATATACTTTGCATTAATCTTCTCAACCTTGTTAACAATTTTGATGAATTCATCGATATTGAATCCAAAAGGCTCTGGTGCGCGTACAGCCCAAAAACTTTTTGGATTAAAGAAATCTAGATCTATCGATACCAAGCTACTTCTTCTCAGAAAATATTCGATACTCTCCTTGCTTATTGGCCAAAACAAAATACGTTGACCCTGTCGTCTTATGAATTCGATTTCTTGTTGGAGCGTGGAATACCCCCTAACCCCCATGAGAACTATTGACATCCCATTTTTTGTCTCAAGTAGTTTTCTTGTAACACAGCCATGATGAAAAATTTTGTTACATTTCTCAGAGTCAAGGTGCGCATCAAAGATTACTAAGTCTTTCTCAGAGATCCCTCTTAATGCGTAAAAGGTTGTTGTATGATCGCCCCCTATGACGAGAACTTTAGCTCCCCTCCGGATAACTTCGGTAACAACATAGGTAAGTTCAGAACCGCAGAAATCGCCTAGATCAACAATATCGTAATTTTCCAAAAGGATTTTGGCATGCAAATTATGTGTACAGAATTCGTGGGAGAGTCTCCTTAAAATGGTGGTTGATTTTTTTTGTCCTAAAATTGGATGCACACTTTTGGATACGCAGAGGGAGCCTAGAATTACTATTGTGTCTTTAGATACATTCTCCGGTGTCGTTCTAAAGAAACCGAAAAAAGGTATTGGTTTTGTTTTACCCACCTTTATCTACGCGCTTAATTGCTTTGACTGGGCAGAGATCCATGCATACTCCACAGCCAGTACAGATATCTGGTCGTATATAGGGCTTTCCTATTTCTTGATCAAATAGTATTGCTGGGCAGTTAAACTGCTTGTAGCATATTCCACAGTTTATGCATTGTTCTGTGTTGATTCTATATCTTCCTCCCTTGCCTGTATATCCTCTTGTTCTTAAACTATATAACGCGCATGGCGATCGGGAAACTATAAGAACTTTCTTACCATTCTTATATTGCCTTATGGCTTCTTGGAGTCTGTTGATCGCCTTATTTATGTCTGCTACTGGATCTATAACATCCACATAATCAATTCCAATAGCCCTTGCAATATTTTCAATTGGCACAATCTTTGTTTTTTCACGAATACCAGTGAGACCCGTCGAAGGATTTGGTTGAAAACCGGTCATAGCTGTTATACTATTGTCAAGAACGACGACGAAGATCTTATGCTGATTAAATACTGCGTTTATAAGTGCAGGGATCCCTGCATGATAAAATGTTGAGTCTCCTATGAAAGCAATAACCGGTTGATCTGTTGCTCTAGCGAGGCCATTGGATGTTCCGATGGAACTCCCCATGCAAAGAAGAAGGTCCCCCATGTTGAATGGTGGGTTTATTCCTAAAGTGTAGCATCCTATATCTGTTGGGAAAATAGTTTCCTCTGGTTTAATTTTCTCACGTATTAAGGCGGTTTTGATGGCATAGTATGAAGCTCTATGTGGACATCCCGGACATAGAACAGGGGGTCGAGCAGGTATTTCTGGGGGCCTCATCTGCGTCTCGGAGGGATTACTATCTGAGTATGGCATACCAAGTATTTTGGCAATAGCTTTCTCTACTTTCGTAACTGATAACTCGTATAGCCTAGGAATGAGGTCCTTTCCATGAATAGGTATTTTTAAGCCAGCATCATATGCCATGGCCTTAATATCCTTCTCCATGACAGGATCTACTTCCTCAACTACTAGTGCGACGTCGATGTTGGATAGGAACTCTATGATCTTTTGTTTTGGGAGTGGATATGAGAATCCCAACTTTAAAACTTCGGCGTGAACTCCAAGTTTTTCTGCAGCCTCAACAGCATATAAGTATCCTACCCCCGAAGCTATTATTCCCAATTTTTTCTTCCTAATCGACCCATCAACACTTCTTACGAAATTCAATCTAGTTTCCTCAGCTATGTTTTCTGCTTTTTTTAATCTCTCCAGCAATGACTTATGATTTCTGCGGGCATTTGCAGGCACAACAACATACCTAGAGATATTTCTCTCAAACTTACCTATCGTTCTGATGGATGATGGGATTTCCCCAAGTTCGACTACACCTCTCATATGCGAAACCCGTGTGGTTGTTCTGATCATCACGGGAAGCTTCACTTTTTCTGAGATTTCATATGCAGTTTTTGCCATTTCTTTTGCTTCAGAAGGTGTTGAAGGTTCAAGCATAACTAGTCCGAATAAACGTGCATACCACCTATTATCCTGCTCGTTCTGTGAGCTCCAACAATTCGGATCATCGGCACTTACAAATACGAAACCCGCATTTGTTCCTATGTATGCCGATGTAGCAACAGCGTCTGCTGCAACATTTATACCAACATGTTTAGCAGCAGTGAAACTTCTAATTCCCGCAAGGCAAGCTGAGAAAGCAGCTTCGTATGCTACCTTTTCATTTGTACTTATCTCAGCATAGTACTTGAATTTAGCTATAACCTTAGCTTGAAGGAGAGTATCTATTATTTCCGAAGAGGGAGTTCCAGGATAGGCAGCAGCAAAACCTATTCCAGCCTCTATAAGACCCCTAGCTATAGCTTCGTTTCCAAGGAGAAATCGTTTCTCTCCGGGCTCTCCAAGGATCGATGCCATATTAAACACCAATACTCATAAAGAAAAAGACTATAATACCTCAGCTATTTATCTCTCGAAGTAGATAGTAATCGTTTTTCAATTATTGGTTTTTTTAGATATTAGAGTCTATTTGGTATTGCTGGTGTTTGAATGAAACATTATTATGATGTCGTGATAGTGGGTGCTGGTCCTGCAGGACTTTTTGCAGCTCTTGAGCTTATGAAACATTCGAGGGATAAGCTGAAAATAGCTATAATTGAGCAAGGAGGGGATATAGATTATCGTCTGAGAAATAAGGATTATGTTAAGGGTTGGGGTGGCGCAGGATTATTTGCTGATGGCAAGATAACCATATCAACACAAGTTGGTGGATGGTTATCAAGTATAATTAGTGAGAAGAAACTCGCTAAGCTTATTAGATACATTGACAAAGTCTGGGGAGAGTTTTGTCCGGAATCAGAGCTTATGGAGCCAAATAAAGATGTTATCGAAGAACTTATAAGCAAAGCTAGGATGTATCATGTTCGCTTAGTGCCATATCGTGTACGGCATTTGGGATCGGATAATACCATACGTGTCCTAAGAAGAATATATGACTTATTAAGCTCCCATATAGACATATACCTTAATACAGTTGCTAAAAATATTATCATAAAGAATCTCGAAAGAAAGATTATTACGGATAACGGTGATGAATTCATAGCACATTATTTAATACTCGCACCTGGAAGGGTAGGCGCATATTGGCTTAGAAAAGAGCTTAGAAAGTTGGGTGTTCCAATGACGATAAATCCTGTTGATATTGGTGTAAGGGTAGAAACATTATATGAAACATTTAAGGAGATCACTGATGTTCTTTATGACCCAAAGTTTGTATATGTTGCGCCGACATATGATGATGTGGTAAGGACATTTTGTGTTAATCCCCAAGGGTTCGTCATAAAAGAACAGTATGAGGATGTGATTACAACGAATGGACACTCATATCTGCATAAAAAGAGCTCTAATACGAACTTTGCTATTCTTGTTAGTAGTTATTTCACAGAACCATTTAAGGATCCAATAGCATATGGAAAACATATTGCGCGCTTAGCAAATCTTCTCGCAGGAGGATCCATATTAGTGCAGAGACTAGGCGATCTCTGTCGTGGCCGCCGCTCGACAAGAGATCGTATTGCTAAATCTATCGTTGAGCCGACGCTGGATGATGCCGTTCCTGGTGATATATCCTTCGCTCTTCCTCATAGACATCTTGTTAGCATACTTGAATTCTTAGAAACCTTAGATAAGATAGCGCCAGGGATATATTCGGATGATACATTGTTATATGCTGTCGAGGCAAAATTTTACTCGTCGAGAGTTAGTGTAAATGAGGATTTGGAGGTGGAGGGTATAAAAAATATGTATGTCTGTGGCGATGGTGCTGGGATTACTAGGGGGCTTGCCCAATCCTCAGCATCGGGTGTTATCGTTGCTCGAGCAATCCTCAGAAAGGAAAAGTTATTGGATGACAAAGAAGCATTGGATAATAATCTCTAGATTCTACGCCACAACATGGAAGCTCAATGATATGATTACCGTCATAGCAGAATACTTCAAATATTTGTTTGGTGTTTATCCACTGGTAGAGCAAATAGACAGGGACATAACGATCTTATTGATCAAGGGCAAACCTGTTTTATGCCTTTTGAACGAAATAGCAAATAACAAAATGTTAATATCAATTTTTGTGAATAGAAATCATTTAAATAAGATCTATTTTTCGGCGATATATAACTTCCTTAAAATACTATCAGTGATCAAAGCTAGGTAAATGAATTACTTGCTTATTGCTTTTCCATAAGCTGTTGTCCGATTTGTCGCCCTTTTTCAAATGCTTCTAGATTCAATTTAAGTATTTTTTCGCGATGCGAGAACACGTTTTCAATAGCTTTTCTGAAGCTATGTGTCGAGATCGGTATATCGGGTAGCTCAGATACTATCCCGAGGAGTATGGTGTTTTGGAGTCTCGGTTCACCCAGTTTTTTTGCTAGCTCTAAGGCATTGTAGGCTATCAGCTTCTTGGAATTTTGTCTAATCGTCCTTATTATATGCTCTAAGGGGGGATACTTTGAAATTCCAAGTGTTATCGTTGGGGGAGGTATGATGTTTGTATTGAGTACAACAATTGTATTTGGGCCCATAACCTCGATAACTCGTAAACTTTCTATGGGTTCAAGTCCTATTAATAAATCGGCACCTTTTGATGGTATTGTGGGAGCTAATATCTCACCGTCGCTTATACGGACGTGAACAAAGACACTTCCATACCGTTGCGATAAACCATGGATCTCACTCATATATGTCATCTTTCCATCATGAATCGCTGCAAGACTTATTATTCTTCCTAGAGTAAGTATCCCTAAACCACCTACACCACTTATAGCTATGCTGTACCGCAATGCTATCACCCTGAATTATATGGAAAAACAACTAAATTTAGGGGCCTATATACATGCTTGGTAACCAGCAAAATTCTTTCTTAGCATTTTCGCTCCTTTAGACTATGACTCGTAATCCCCCCAGTGAAACTTTCTAAGTAGAATAGTTTAGGATGGGTATCATTTATGGACAAATACATAAATCTTTGTCTTCTCTTCATGCTTCTAATAGCTATTTGTGTTCCATTAAGAGTGAGCATTCTAGCCAGCAACCCGAACAGCAATATTCCAAGGAATGAGGAAGTTTCTAAACATAGACATTATCTAGGTACTAAGGCAAACAATATTATAGAACTCTCTGAACAATCCTATATCTCCGATAAAAGGAATGTGGATTCGAATCGCTATGTTAGAATCCACTACGAATTTCGTCCTCAAAGTCTGCGAGTTATCAAAGGGAAATTAGTATCGGGTAATATCTTAGGAACCCACAGATCGGATGGAAGGAAGATGGTGTTTCAAGCGGAAAATAGTTCTGGACATTACGAAATAGTACTTATTGCTGATTTTCAGTTAATGGATTCAGGACAAGTGGTGCTTAGTTGTCAGGGTACAGATATAACAACAATTTATATTTATGTCTATGACGCCAATTTAGAAGCATTTGTGGAGTTATCTGAGTATGCTCTTAATTCGTCATTTGAAGGCCCTATCTATAATTTCTCGCAGGGCACGTTGCGCCTTAAAATGAAACTTAGGTTTAATTCATCAAAAACCTTCAACATAACTCTCTATCATCTTATAGCAGTAACCTTTTCAAAAAACCTAAAACTCTATTGTGACCTTATGCCTCCTAGCAGAATGAGATATAAACTCATAACTGATAACGTATGCGCTGGAACGAAAATTGTTTTTGAAAACTTGACAAAGTTTATGAGGCTACAAGGAGAGATCGGACCTCCGTGTTCCTGGAATTTTTCTGAGCACTCAATTTATATTTACGGGGACGGTTCTCTCGAAATAATCTTTTCTGGATATGACATTTGGAACTATGAGAACAATCTAGAGCTTCATATCAATTTCTACTCTGGCGAAGAAAAACTCAACATTAGTGATCTCAATGCATCCTATAAAATAACCTACATTAAAGTTACCTCTCTGGATATGAATTCCCCAATATATGAGAATTACATAGAGTTATTAAATACAAATCCATATGACCTCTACGACGTACCTGTGAAGATAATAATTAATAATAGTTGGATAAATCTTCTCTCTACAAATGCTAATCTGAGTGACCTATCATTCTACACAACCTATGAAAACCAAACAATGCAACTAAAAAATTACCTTAGTAGATGGAACGGAACAGCAGCCATATTTTATCTGAAACTTCCGAGAATTCGTGCGATGGCAAATATACCCGTATATATACGCTACGGAGGCGCCCCAATAGATAAGCATAATGATTCTGTAGCATGTTGCTTTGGGAACGCTTTTTCGGAGCTATCAAATAGCTCTATGTGGATAATCCCAGAGGGATCCTTCTCGGCCCGATATGATGCTGAGAACGATCTTGTTAGAATTTGTCTATATGATACGACAGAACCAGTATATTCGAAAGCCATATTTACGCGATATATCAGTGGGAGAACCGAAGGAGCAATTAATGTTGTCTCAACACTAGAGAATAACGATTACTGGTTGATAGATTACTACATAGTATATGTCGATAGTGGGAACTTCGTAAAGCTTAGCATTCGCAATGATGTTCAAATAGGTCTAACGGAGATAAAGGTTGTTCAGAGAAGACAAGGAGTTGATAAGGTGTTATCCGTTAACTACGAATCGTTTAACTACCCATTAGACCATGGATTTTCGTTCGAGATATCGCCTCTGACTAGCAAGCTAAAAATAGATCTACACTTTTGGTACGATAATTATAGTCGTAGCATAACCACGGATGTTGATTCCGACTTATTGAGGTTTGGATGGAATCTCGCCTTTTCCTCTAAAAATCTTACTGTTCTAGACTTAGCGATAACGTCTTGGAATCAGGAAGTAGAGCAACCAATTTTGATTAGCAAAATCAGCGATGTTAGAATGATATGCAATACGACATATCAACTGGCATCGACAAGTTGGAGAAAATTAAATGAATCTGTGATAAGTGTTCCACCCCTTTCAATTTTGGGAGTCAGACTCTTTGACGCATTTGGAAGGAGCGTATGTTTGTATTATGAAAATATAAGTAGACTAAATACATCGGTACTGAACATAACACTCAACGCATCTCTACTACTTATAGAGAATCTGGACTACACAGAAAAAACTGTTTATGTATCGACTATAAACAAGAGTTTAATATTCAGAATTAAACCATCAACAAGAAAAATATTCGTTGTTCACTATGGTTTCTATGCTATAAAATTTGGAGATGAGATATATAGGATATACGGGAGCAACATTAGCCTTATCATCTTTGAGGCATATAGGCCGGGCATCATATTGTTAAATATATCTTCAGCGAAGGATCTGCTCAGGGGCATATTAACAAGTGGAGCTAGACCAATAGGGTATATCGAAAAAAGGGATTTAGATATTCTCTCAGAAAATCTGAACGTCTTTATGTTCTGCATAACTAATTATTCTGAGTTCGCAAAGCTTGCATTATACTTAATAGATTCGATACAGTGCGTATTCAACAGAACAATATTTAGTGTCTCCCCAACATATGAATTTAACAATCTCAGTAGAATCCTAATGGGACTTATTGGTTATGTCGAACTACATGGAAACGTAAGCCTACTTGAGATAGATCTCTCAAAGAAGCAAATAAGCTATGTGGATAGCTCCGGATTCAAAGTAACTCAACTCAATATGACGAAGGAGGACATAATAAGTAAACTTCAGCAGATATCTGAAGCCTTTAGATACAGTATATGGGCTCTAAGTCTCTTTGCTGACAATCCTAAGGATATGATAACCAGAATACAGTTTAATAGCACTAGTAGGACCATAGACATCAGTGGCATGGTTGGTTCCTTGAATATAGCCATCGATTACACTTGGGAACAAATTCACATAGTGGAACCCTGGAGTTTGGTTGGTAGCTTTATGAAGCTGCTGATATGTTGTCTGGATTACGCACAGATGATAGGCGGACAAATACCAGTAACATCTAATGTTTCGATTCTAGATAGAATTTTTCTCGAGATAACCATAAACAGAAAAACCATGAATATTTTCTTGAAAACGGCTGACACCTACTTGGAGAAATTAGATGTAGATTTCAGCACACAAATCATCTCTGTCTTCAAACCTAGCGTTGGAGGAATAACTACAAGTTATAAAGCTTCAGACGGATCTCTCATAGTCTGCGGTAGGCTTATTGCTACTGAACAAAGAGTATTCCTAATGGTTCGAGATTGTCAGTTTAATAGCCAAAAATATCTGAGCGTCAAAAACAAACTAGGTATTCTAGAAAAGTATGAGGCAATTATAGACAAAAGACATATTGAGCTAATTGACTACTATTCGTTTGACTTAGTTCCAAATGGATTCGTAGCGATGACTATCAACAACACTATAACCATAGATCGAAGCGAAATTGATATCTGGACGATTTCAAAGACAATCTTACTCATCGAAGTAGAAGATCTTATGGGTAATCTGCTAGGAAATATCTCCTCAGAAGAAAGTATAGTCAGGCTCTATGTGAAGCTAGGTTCGATAGTAATAATGAATGATCTGAGCGATGAAATCTCAGCTAAGATAATTTCAGAAGAAACAGCGAACAGTTTAGAACTATTCATCACAGGTAAATCATCTCAATCGATTCTGGTAAAAGTGAATGTGGTTTATAATGTGCAGATTATGAAGGATAACAGTACGATATTGAACACAACAGTATTTCTAAGCAACATAGACAAAACGCGACCAACATATCTTGTTTTAATAGGTATTCAGAGTCAGGAAAACCCGACAACGACTAATAGCAGTAATAGTGGTCTTCCTCAAAATACTAACGAGAGCATGCATAGAGATCATATCGCTGGCATTATAAATAGGTACTTACCTATTGCCATTAGCGCCATAGCAATAATAGTAGCGACAACAATTATACGGAGGATTCTCAATAAGCTCAGAAGAAAAAGAGTAATCTCAGCAGAGGAATTGATAGAATCACTAATTAGAGGGGGAGTATCTACAGATGTGTTCGGCCAACAAAATGAAAATAGGAGCTAACTAATCTTGAAAATCTCTATAGAGTTATTACTACAGACAACTATCTCTTTTTCGCCGTCCTTGTCGAGATCATCAACGAATATAGCCCGTGGAATTGCTGATGTTTTTGTAGAATCTATAAGCTGACCAGAGCTACTGTATATTGTTACTGTCTTTGAGTTCCAAGCCACAATAAGCTCTTTCTCTCCATCGCCATCTATGTCATCTATGAAGTATGCCGAAATATAGCTGAATCCACGAATCTCGCTTATTAGTTCCCCCTGCTTTCTGACACGTAAATTCTTAGTAAATACTGAGATTTCCTCCTCGATGGAATCCCCATCTAAATCTACTGACACTCTCCTAGGAGAAGCTTCATATACATCAATTCTATTAAGACCCCGGATAATAGCTAGGTTTCCAAACCAGTCAAGTACTATAACGACTGGTTCTTCAACTCCTGGAAGCCTATATATACAACTTATCTTATCTGGTAACTTAGTACTAACAGATACTTTTTCTGCCCTCCAATCAGCGATAAGAATAGTTCCATCTGCTAACCCAATAACCACTTCTTGAATACCATCATCATCTATGTCTAAAGCGCATAAAGATGTCGACTCGGCATGTCTAGGCAAGCTTATATCAGCAAGAACTTCTAGTTTTATAGTCCTCTTAAGTTTTTCTCTTGAGATTTTGAGTTTAATAACATATAACATACCCTCCTGCATAAGTATCGCATAGGTATCATCCAAGGGGTCTAAGCTGACTATCGAAACGGTAGATCCGGATAGGTTCTCAAGCGAAACTCTGTAGAATTTGGCATCCATTGTTACGGCATACAGGTAACCATACCTGGAGATAGCTACAACTCTTATGTAGCCTCTCTCCTCAACTGCTAGATCTACTATGTAAGGATCGAGAAAGAATGACCACTTTTCAGAACCATCAAGACCATAACAAGCTAAGATGCCATCTACCCTAAGAATTATTATTTCAGACTGCCCATCTCCATCGACATCACTTATAGCAAGTTTAAGAACAACCTCCCCAGCAAAACTAGATACATCACGAAGACCCATATCTGTTTCGGTTGAGATACCCCTATAAATCCTCTGTTCATATAAATCTCTCTGCTTCTCAGCCTTTGGCCTCACTTTTATTACACGTTTAATCTTACCTCTCCTAGGATCTGTGATGACAATATTAGAAAGTTTCGTATAGATTAATTCCTCAGCACCATCACAATCAATGTCAAGCAGATATGCCCGGTCGGAGCTTAGATTTATAAGTTGCATTAAAGTTCCCTCACATTGACTAAGCTTTAAGATATTCTAAGAAAATTTATGAAGAAAGAGATTTATGCAAACTCCTGTTAGTGATACTCCGTTTTTAAATGATAAACGAAAACTCTAATTGGGGGGATACGAATATCTGAACACACGGTTTAATCGCAAACTTTACAAAATTTTGGCAGAGATATTTAATTATTTTTTTTCTATTGATGTGGGACTTCAGAGGTGGGGCAAAATACCAGAAACAATATTCGTAAGCCAATGGATAGCTAGAGGCGTGCCTAGACTCCTCGCTTCATATCCACAAAAGAATTTAGATCCGAATTTGATAATCGACGTATTTGGTCTAATACTAAGGGAAGAAGAGCCTCGCGAGGGGTTTTATATTGTAGAGTATCCGGAGGAGGCAACATTTTCTAGGCAATATGCACACCGTAACTTTGTATGCTACTTCTCGGGTATGGAGCTCAGACAGCTAGTGGGACTTATCCTCGAAAAGGGGGAGGATCCAGAACCCTACCGAGGGGCTCTCGTAAGAGTGGCTCTAAGACTATTCAGAAGGGGGGAAATCCCCACAGCTGAGGAGGAATGGGAAGAGATATGGTCGCAAATCCTAGCATATACTGATATGCCAATAGAACTGAGAATAGCAGATATCTTCAGAGACTTCGAAGCAAGGATGATACTTTCAATAATGGTAGAAGAAGGTGTCCTAACATTAGATGAGCTTATCAGAAAAGCACGAGAAAAAATATCCTATCCAATCACAAGGGATCTCTTGATAAGCTATGTTTATGTTCTCTCAGCGCTAGGAATACTTGAGGTCAGATTCGACGAAAAAGCACTGATAGAGAGAGTATACCTTATCTCAGATGTTGTATTCTACAGAAGGAAACCCCAAAAGTTTGATGAAATAATTAAGAAATTCCCATCTGTTAAAGAGATATACATTCAATATGTCTCAGATTATATAGCAACGTGGGAAGCGGATGCGGAAAAAATACCTGAATTGCTCAGCAATAGTGAGATTTACCCACTAATACAAAAATTCCGACAGGAGGGAGCCATCGAAGAAAGTAAGTTATCTCCAAGCGATCGAGCAATAGCTGAAAGACTCAAAGAGGAAAACATTCTTGTTAAGATCGATAATACATATGTAATGTTGGTCGACCCAGCGTATAAACTATTATTCCCCAAGTGGACAATAGCAAAACTTGTTGAGAAAGCGAAGGAAGATACCACAATGAGGGATCTATTAAAGAATTGGCTCAATGTGCTTAAAGAGGCATATCTGAGACGTAGATGAGTGTCAAAGATAGAAATTACATAATGAAATTACATAATAATTTTTTCTTTGAATGGACAATGAGAGGTATCCATCTTCAATGTTACTGTCGGAAGTAACAATAGTCACAGAGAATGATTTAACATTGACTAAGACCAAAAATTTTCTGTGGCGAAACGAATGATACGTAACCAGTTGGAACGGATTATTATGAGAGAGGACAACAGACGCATGTTAAGGCAAATACTTAGGTTTCAGTCCCTTATTCATAATGGAATCGAAGATTCGGAGCAATATTTAGAGACTTATAGACTGACGGAACGAGCCGAAAATCTGGGAAGAGATGGCCTTATATCAATTGCATGGTTTGGTATGGGGGCATCTGCTCTGATCGGAGAATACATAGCTAGCTATCTACTTTATGCTTCAACAACGAACAATAGTATTATTATTGATATCTATCGTGATGTTCCACGGAAACACTTACTTCGTAGACCATACGATATCTACATATTCTATAGCTACTCTGGAAACACAGCAGAAACACTAAAAGCTTTCGATTTTATTAGGCAGCAAGGAAACATCCGCAGAAATGCTCTTGTAATCACATTCTCAACTGGAGGGCAATTAAAAATACTTGCAAGAAAAGAGGGCGTACCACACATCAAACTAATCGAAAGATACGTATCGCGGTCACACTTTCCATATGGCCTAAGCATCGCATTTTCAATAATTGCTAGAATTCTCGGACTAAAACAGGAACTACATGAGCTCCAAAACGCACAAGTCGAAAAATTCATCAAATCTTTGGAATCAAAAGATATGTGCCAGAATCTCAAAAAACTGGCAGAAAAACTTCTAGGAAAAATAGCGATAATAACAGCTGAAAAAATTCTTGAACCAGTAGCAAGAAGATTCATTGCGCAATTCAACGAAAATGCCAAGCACTTCGCAGTCTACTTCGAAGTACCAGAGGGTGCTCACAACTTTATAGTTGGTCTACGGGGACTAAATAGGAATAAAGCTCTCAATATAGTTCTAAGAAGGAACTCAGAAGACGAATTCGTAGGAAGATATCTAGACACAATACTCAGCAAAATTGCCGGTATAGAATCATATGAACTCAGAATACCAGATAGGAAGTTCTCTTGGGAAACACTACTAATCCCAACAGTCTTTGCGGATATACTTTCAGTTATGCTGGCTGACATCAAAAATTTAAGTGCTTTCGACATAGAAGAAATAGCTATGATAAAGAAGGAACTGTAGGTGGTAACCCGATGCACGCATTGATTCTTGCGGGAGGCTTCGCTACACGGCTATGGCCTATAACAAAAGACTTCCCGAAACCTTTGCTTTCCTTGGGAGGTAAAAGAATAATTGAGTTTGTTATTGAAGGCGTAAACATGTTAGATAACATAAGACGGATATACATCTCCACTAATAAAGCCTTTGAGAAAACATTTAGGAGGTGGCTCGAACATAGCGAATACGCAAAACCAAAATCTATGTTTAAGCTCATAGTTGAACCAACCACCGAAGAGGAAGAAAAATTTGGAGCCATCCGGGGAATACACTATGACATAAGCTTCATGTTGGATGAGAATTTTATGGATGACCTACTAATAGTAGCAGGAGATAACGTTACATCCCTAAACTTCAAATCCTTTGCGTCCTTCTATGAGAAAGTAAGAAGCCCTGTTGTTGCCGTATATGAAGTGGAGTCTCTTGAGGCCATGAAAAAACTAGCGGAAATCCATATAGATGATAGTAACCGGATAACAAGCTTTATAGAAAAACCACAGAAACCGAAATCTAGGCTAGCTGCCACAGCGATATATATAATACCTAGGGACATGGTTAATCTTATTGATACATACCTAAAAGAAGGCAGAAATCCGGATGCTCCAGGCTATTTCTTCGAATGGCTTTCAAAAAAATATGATGTCTATGCCTATAAATTTAGTGGTTATTGGTTCGATATAGGCTCCCTTACTGGATACCTCTCAGCCTTGAAATCACTACTTACCAGAAGCTATATAAGTCCCAGAGCTAATGTTCATGGCAAGATAGTGGATCCCGTATATATAGGCGATGGAGCAGAGGTGGATTCAGATTCCAGAATAGGCCCCTATGTTATTGTAGAAGAAAACGTTAAAATACGAAACGCGATCGTGGAGAGTTCTTTACTCATGCGGCATTCAAAGATATATGATAGTGAGATCTATGATTCGATGATTGGATCTAAATCAAATGTTGTTGGAGGAAAAATAGTTCGAAGCATTTTATCAAGCCATACAAAACTAAGCATTATTCGAGAATAAGCTCTAAGGTTATCTCAAAGCTGTTATTTTCTTCTTTTTGGACAATACGCTCAGCACCGAACCTTAGTTTCCTCGCCGTGGTTAATTCAACAAATTTCTTTATTGCCCCCTTTAAGAACTGTATAAGAATTTTGGTTGCGTTCTCTGGGCAGATCTCCCCATAAATCCTTATGATACATCTATTATCATCAAGAACGATAACGTCCGTTAAGGGCTCCTCTTCAAGAAATAACTGTAAGATTACACGAATTTGCTCAAAAACATTAAGTCTGAGCTTCCTAAGTTGTTTCTCATGATCGCCATAAAGCTCAAAGAAAGATCTAACTAAGTTTATGCCTAATTCATAACCAATATCCACGCTCTGATCGCCAAAAGCCTTAGTGGCCGCGTGGGCGAGTGCGCATAGAAGCTTTTTACTTATAAGTTTTCGTGCTGACTCAAACTTATATGTGGGGACATAAATCCTGTAGGCACCCACACTGAATTCCTTCACTTTACCTTCGGCCTTCAGCTCACTCAGATACTTATAAACGGTTGGACGAGAGATTCTTAGAGATCTAGCTATCTCAGAAACAGTTAGACCTATATCCGATTCATACAGGATATCCAATATTCTTCGCTTAAGATTTTCTTCCAATAGCATCCCCCCAGAAATAATAGAAATTTGTCTTTTTCTAACGGCTAATACAATTTCTAGAAACTATTAGAAAATGAGGAGTATAAGATGAGTAAACCGAAAGGAAGAATACAATTTGATCTTTTTGGTAGAGCACCAGAGATAATCATAGATATCTATGAGGTTAACAAAGAAAAGAGGAACTCCGTAACTTTATTTCTTGATAAAATACGTCAGCATAAAATACCGCATGCAATAGAAAAACTTGAACTTGGTGATGTCATTCTTCCAAATGAGTACGCCGTTGAGCGGAAATCAATAAAAGATTTCCTAAACTCACTGATGGGTAGTCAGAATGGTAGAGCTCGACTTTTTGAGCAGATGAGAAACCTTAGAAGTAGCTATGATAATCCCATACTTCTTCTTGAAGGGGCTCTTTCTATAAGGCTAGACTACTACGACAAAGCCGTGTATGTGCCCATAACGAAGAAGAAGATAAGAAATAGGATTTACTCAGTAATTGAGGAGAGAATAGGGGTTCATCCAAATGCTTATCTTGGGGCAATAAGCGCTATCGAGGAAATGGGGATAAGAGTTATTAAGACATTCGATGCTTATCATGGTGCGCGAATCCTCTGGGATTTATACTTAGAATCCAAAGGCAAGACAAAAACAGAGCGCAAAGAGGTCTCTCCTGCTATAATAAGAGTCAAACCTAAGCTCAAGAGTTTAAAAGAACAGCAACTCTTCTTTCTTGCTGGTCTACCTGGAATAAGCGTCGCTAGAGCGCTTAAGATCCTCAATGTATATAAAACGCCATATAACGCTATTTTGAAAGTTAACCGCTGGGACCTAGACGTGGAGGGGATAGGAGAAGGAATTCTCGAAAAAGTGCGTAAAGTATTATTCACAGAGTTTCATAAAGAGTAGTGCGGTGCATATAAAATGCCTGTGCTTGGTGTATGCTCAATATTTATGTATCCTAAAAGCCTACTCAAAGCGATAAGATACGCTGCAGAGATGGGATTTAGGCATATAAACATTTTCGCTTTTCCCCCCCACTTCAAGGAGAACTCGGAGAGTTTTATAAGGAGAGTGAGGGATGCACTATTTGAATATGGACTTGAATGCTCACTGAAAATCCAGGGCTATACAATAAACCCAGCAGCCACCAATCCAAATCTTAGGAGAAAAAGTGTCGAGGAAATAAAATATTGGTTATCAATAGCAGAGAAAATAGGATGCTCAAGCATAGTGATGAGAGTCGGGATGTTCTTCTACTCAGAGAGAGTCTTCAAGTCGAAAGCCTTTCAGACCCTAATAGAGAACCTAAGACCAATCGTTGAAAAAGCCAATTCTGAAGGCATAAGAATATTTGCCGAGAACTATCCATATCCCTTCGATGTGGCCGTCCTACCAACAGACATCATTAAGCTTTCAAGAGCCCTAAAACAAAAGGTCTATCTTGCATTGAATATAGCACACCTATATGACGTATATAAAGCACGAGGATTAAATATTGACGCCGAACTTGACGCCGTTAGATCGTATATAAAGATGGTATATTTCTCGGAGTACATGAACCCATGGGACTATCCACACAAGCTCAACGACGAATACCACCAAAAATATCTTAGCTTTCTACTTAATATCCTTAAAAAAATGAGACGTTATATCGGAACAATACTAATCATAGGATTCTCGCCAGAAGACGTAGAAAACGCTAAAAAAATACTGAGAACAAATGGCATAGTATAGTGGGAGGCGGAAACCAACGGTAGTAGCTCCTCACTTTTCCTAAGTAATACGTTTCTTTTGGATGGTATCCGCAAATTCACTTAGATTTTCAATTGAAATGCCTACCCATTACATGGATTAATTTCTCTTCAAGCCCTGAAGTTGAAAAGTCTCCGCTGATTGTGCTAAACTTATCGAGTTTCCAGCCAATACGTTGTGTGTCGTATCCTAATATTTGTCCCCTTATAGAAAATTCTCTATGATTTCGCTGAATAAGCTTAGTTCAAGGAAGAATTCCGTCTATAATGCATAGTATGAAGCCACAAAATCAGATTTAAGGGGCGGATATAGTCCAGAAAGGTGGTGATAGGAATACGAAACCTATAAAATACAAAATTTGTGCATTATTATACTTGGCCCGCATACAAGACTCTCTGGAGGTCTTGCGGGCTGACTAATGAGGAGAGTCTGTAAGAGAATTTGAAGATAATAATTCCGTTCACGAATCCCGCTTAGAGGCGGGATCATTTAGAAGGGTCGATGGGAGGCCGCCTGAGCCAATCTACCGAGCGATGATGCGGGCTCAGCGGAGCTGGCTAAACCCCTCCCGTCGAGGGTCTTGGGATTCCCCGTACTTCCAGTACGGGGAAGATAGCTCATAATTAGTAGGGGGCTTAAAGTGTAGGGTGATATCATGTCGGAGGAAAATGTTATTTTGGACGTAAAAAATCTAAATGTCAGATACAAACTGGGACCTTATACAGTATATGCGGCTAATAATGTTAGCTTCAAGGTAAGAGAAGGCGAAACTCTAGGACTTGTAGGAGAAAGCGGATGTGGGAAATCGACAACATCGCTTGCAATAATGAGGCTATTACCAGCAAATGGGTACGTAGAAAGTGGGCAAGTGATATTCAAAGGAGAAAATATTCTGGAAATACCTGACGTGCGAATGCGTAAAATTCTATGGAGCGAAATAGCAATGGTCTTTCAAGGAGCAATGAACTCACTAAACCCCGTATTCAAAGTCGGAGACCAAGTCGCCGAACCTCTAATATACCACGAGGGGATCTCAAAAGAGGAGGCATATGAAATTGTTCGAGAGCTCTTTATCGAAGTAGGACTAGATCCAGCACGAATGAATGACTATCCACACCAACTATCAGGAGGAATGAAACAAAGGGTAGTAATAGCAATGGCAATAGCGATGAACCCATCGCTACTAATTGCGGATGAGCCTACAACAGCACTAGACGTCACAATCCAGGCGCAGATTCTAGATCTTCTAAAGAAGCTACAAAGACGCTATGGAATGAGCATGATATATATCTCACATGATCTGGCATGCGTCGCTGAGATGAGCGATAGGGTCTCTGTGATGTACGCTGGATATATTGTAGAGGATGGTGACGTTGTTAGCATCTATAAGCGTCCAGCTCATCCATATACAAAAGGTCTTATTGCCGCGGTTCCATCGCCAACTAGAATTGAAGAGGGCAGAATTGTTTCGATTCCAGGCTCCCCTCCAGACCTTAGGATTCCTATTAAGCACTGCCCATTCGTGGATCGGTGTCCTATGGCTAAGGATATTTGTAGGGAAGCTCTGCCTGAATATCGCATCATTGATGGTAGACGTGTGATGTGTCACTTTGCTGAGGATCTCGCAGACCTAGATCCATTTGAAGTTTGGGGCGAGTACTGGGAGAAAATAGAGTTTGGCGAATAATTCCTGTTTTTGTTCCACAATTTTGAACCCTACTCTTATGGATCTCTACTATTTGTCTTTCTATTTTTATAACTTAGAACTCCCATGAAAATTCCCAAACATGTTGGGAGTAATTGAGATTCTAAAGAGCTTTAAGAGTCTCAGAATATATTTTGAAGGATCAAAAGGAATAGGATTATATGAATGCTAAGAAACAAACATATTTCATCTGAGACATGTCAATCCAAGAAGGTTTTGCATATAAATATATGGATTAGTGAGTTAGTATGTCGAAACTATTTTTCTGATGGCTCCCTCTATCACTATTGGCATGTTTTCCTCCGCAAATCGCTTTGCTTTGTCGAGTCTTGCTTCATTATTAGAATATATTTTGAGAATAACATCATTTTCTCTTACATATCTCCCTCCTTTAAAAGGAATTACTACTCCTGCCCCTATATCTTGAGGAGCCCCTGCTCTTCGTGCTATCTCCATAATTAACTGATTGTCTATCTGAACGACATAGCCATTCGCATTTGCCCTTATCTCAGCCACATAGCTTCCGATGGGAATATCATCCTTTCTAATATTTGGATTCCCACCTTGGGCTTCAACAATCTCCCTAAATTTTCTAAGTGCTTTTCCAGATTCTAATATGTTCTTAGCCAATCTTTGTCCTTTCTCAGTAATCCCAACGAGCTCAAATAAAATTCCAGCAAGACCCGTTGACTTCTCAATGAGTGATGTTGAAGGTCGACCTCCCTCCAGAGTTTCCAAAGCTTCTAAAGCCTCTAAAGCAACTCCTACTGTGTGACCTACGGGCTGCTCACCATATGTTATCGCACACCTAAGTGTGATCCCCAGCTGATTCGCAACAACTAAAAACTTATTGGCTAATATCGTGGCCTCACGTATTGTTCTAACTTTTGTTCCACGTCCTTGGGGTATATCCAGAACCAAATATTTTATGCCCATAGCCTTCTTTTTTGCAAGAATAGATGCTATCATCAACGAGGTGGGATTCAGCTGAATGGCACCTTGAACCTCAAGGAGAATATCATCAACAGGAGCAAGATTCAGTTTTCTTGTTGATACAATACATCCATTCGCCTTCTTAATAACCTCCATGACTTCATCCGCTGTCAGATCCACTGGTGCAAAGATCTCCATTTTTTCAGCGGTTCCTATAGTAGTAATAGACCTTGTTGATGTCTTTGGGATTTTTAGGCCTGTAGCAGCTACTATCGGCACAACGATAAGGGATACCTTATTTCCAGGAACGCCTCCAATAGAATGTTTGTCTACGATATATCTGCCAGGAAATTCGAGAGTATCCCCCGTCTCAACGAACGCTAATACCAATTTGTAGATCTCATCAATACTGAGGGGTTTGTAGTACATCCTTGCAATTATTGTTGCTAACACCATGTCAGAATATTTACCATCCATAATAGTACGGCAGAGTTGTCTGTATTCATCAAGTCTCAGCTCTATTCCCTTCAGAAACTTTCTCCAGACCAGATAGCTATCTCCTAGCATTATTATCACTTAGTTATTCTACAAAAACTTCTCGCAGATATTATGTAATTAAGAATCATGTTCATAAGACTAAAAAATCCTGCCTGAGATAGAACAAAGTCTTGAAAAGCATTTTGTTTTTCTAGGCTGTTTTTGATGTCGAGGGGAAGGGCATAAGGAAATTCCGAACTGTTTTTGGCTCTTTATTACCGAAAAAGACTTAATAGCAAATTAGACGGTGTTTGATTATGTCTGCGCAAGTTTTTGCATTTAAGTATGGTATATCGACATCGATACTTAATCTAAGGCGTAATGAGACTCTACTTGATGCAACCGAATTCGCGATAAAACACGGATTTGAACATGTAGAGATAGTCGCAGATGGTGTGCATCATGTTGTATATATCTCTGACGAGGAAATAGGGAAAATTCGTGAGCTAAGCCATAGGAATAAAATTTCTCTCTCGGTTCATGCTCCATACTACTCAATAGATCTCGCAAATCTCAGCGAGAGAGTGAGAAGATTTGCTATTGATGAAGTTATAAATGCTCTTCATTTCGCTCGTGCAATATCTGCTGAGTGGATAACGGTGCATCTTGGCTTCAAATTTTATCCAACAAAAGTCCTATGGAAAAGGGCTTTTGAAAAGCTTTGCGATTCATTAAGTCAAATCCTCTCACTTGCGGAAGAATTGGGTGTTATCGTGGGCATGGAGCTCAGAAGTGGTTACTTTGATTTGGGACACCCTGCGCTTCTAGATAAAGTGTTGAATAGATTCGATGATAACAAATATATCGCAGTTGTGATAGACACGGCACAACTAGCAGGTTTTCCTAATCTTCCAATGATAGATGTAATAAGTAGGTTTAAGGACAGGATAATATCTTTTCATGTCCGCGATGTTAACCCAGAGATAGGCAAAGACATGTTAGCTTGTGGCGAAGGGATAATAAATTGGCATGAATTCGTAGATATTCTACTTCGATTGGACATAAAGAAAACTCTCGTTTTTGAAGTTTCAGACAAGGAAGGTGCCCTGCTGTCTAGGGAGTACCTAGAAACAATAGTATATGAAAAACTGCACCCAGAGATCATCGAAGAACGCGAATCTATCGGACAGCAGTATGGTGAGGCGGGGTGACGTCTATTAGAATGGGCGATTTAACTATATTGGAACTTCACGACTATGGGCTTCAATCGAAGCTTGTACATAAGTACATTAGGGATCCAATACATATATATATACCATTCTCTAAACTTGAAGAACTAGTAATTGATAGTGAAATTTTTCAAAGACTGCGGAGAATACATCAGCTCCAGGTGGCTTATAGTGTCTATCCTGGTGCGACACATACGAGATTCCTACATTCTTTAGGTGTTATGCACCTCGCAGGAAAATTTGCTCTTGCTCTTCTTCGAATGACACATTCATTCCAGAATCAGGAAACACTAGAACTTTTGAGGAAAATAAAATTTGATGTCCCATCCTTCGAGGATTTAGGGATAGATAATTCATCAACATTACTCTCACTTCTAATGGCTGCGCGGCTCGGTGGGCTCTTACATGATATCGGTCATATGCCCTTTTCACACGCGTTTGATGAGGCAATAATAGCCAATAGCAGAAACATTCAGAGTGTAGGGATATATTCGCATGAGGATACAGGATATTTTATATACCGAAACTACCTCCGAGATATCATCGAGAGATTTGTTAGAGAAAACTACGAGGAAATAGGTATAAACACTGATGTCCTTCTAGAAGCTGTTGATGCAATAATGGCTCCCAGCAAAGCTGAGAAGCATAAAAGAGACATATATGTTGTTCTAAGGCATGTTGTCAAAGAATTTCTGTATCCCGCCGACATAATAGATTTCTGTTTAAGAGACTCGTACTTCACAGGAGCTATTGAATATGGCAAAATAGATGTAGACAGATTATTTATGTTTTCAATAATACTTAGGCGAGAATCCCCAGACTCAGAAAATCTAATGATAGGTCTTCTCAGAAAGGCTTTGGGAGCTCTCAGAGCCTATCTATATTCGAGAATGTGGCTGTTCAACAACGTATATTTCCATAAGTTCTCGAGGCTTATGGACTACGCCGTTAAAGATCTTATCCGAGAAATATATAGGAGAGAAATAATAGATTTTGATAGTATCCTCATCGGAGTAGCTAAGGGCGAGGAACAAGCAATAGAGGAACTAGCGAAGCTCGATGATAGCTACATTCTATTTAAGGCTATTGAGAGCGGAATACCAACACTAGTGGAATATGCCAGAAGAATCTTATATCGTAGACCCCACTTAAAGGAAGTCTTTGCATTAGAAATAACAATAGACCCCGCAGAGATAGAGCGGGTGAAATGTGCGAAGGATTTTGATGAAATAACAAATAAGCTCAGAAAAGATATAGCTGAAAGCTTAGGAATATCCCCAGAGGATATAATCATTGACTCACCTCCAATAAAATTCTTTCCCTTGAATCCATATCTGCCCCGAGCAGCGTTTCCTATCGTTGATGCTGAAAAACAAACAATTGTTAATGTTCATGAAGCTCATGCCTGGATAGTTTCTGGTGCGAGAATATCGGATCTCGCGGTGTTTAGAGTTCTCATGAAAATAGAGGCAATAAGACATACAGGTCTAAGTGTGGATATGCTTAGAAGAAAAATCTCACAAATTGTTAGTGGAATCGAAGATGAAATAAAGAGTGCTTTCATAAAGAAATATTCCAGCATAACATGGACCGTAACTATGTAAAAATGAATCTTGATTAAACATGACCGTATACATTAAGGTATCTAGGGAAAAAATATGGGTGCTAAACAACGAATAAAAATAGGAGACACACTAATAGAGTCATCAAGGGAGTTTCCATGGGAGACGATAAAAGAATTAGCAAAATATCTGAAACGTATTGCTAGGTGGGATCCAGAGCAAAAAATCTGGATTATCTCTTGGCGCATATTTAGCAGAATCGATGAATTCATTAGTTTCATAAACAAGAAACTGATATATGTGGATCAGGTATATGCCTATAGACTTTTAGAAGTTATTGAGAAACTCATGGGAGGAGTGCCCAAAAGTATCATTGATAATGAGAACGATATGATATATTTGTTGGTGATAGGCGAAGATCCATACGAGATAGTGAAGCAGGTCGATCGTGGTCTTCTTCCAATAAGATTAGTTGAAAGATCTGTATCCATCAACGACATAGGTGAAATACCAGTAATGTATCTAGCAATAAAGCTTAGTAGAGTCTATGAAATAATGGATTCTAGAGCGATAGATAAACTGCCGCTTCCACTTCGAGAAGCCTTAATGGAAGCAATACCAGAAAGACCAAAACAAATTGTCAGAATCAGAGTGACTAAGCGAAATAGAATAATAATCCGAATACCTAAGCCTATCTCCGAAGAACTTATCAACGAGATAAAAGAGTTAGGCACAATATGCTACTATGTTGAATCCGCAGAAGGCGGTTACGAAGAGCGCATAATAGATGCCTATAAAATATTTGAAAGAGGCGGATGCCTGGATATATACCTACCCCCCTTCGCAGCAGGATTCGTAGAGGAGGTTCTCGAAAAGTATGGCTTTGAGGTCGATGTGGATTATCAGCTTCCCGAACAGAAATTAGACTACCTAAAAGAAAACTTTAAGTTGTATCCGCATCAACTTCAAGCTCTCATGAAGTGGGTAGAGAATGGCAACAAAGGAACTATTGTGTTTCCTACAGGAGGCGGAAAAACAATTGTTGCCATAGCCGCTATTGTTAGATTAAAAGTACCAACAATAATATTTGTGCCTAACCTATGGCTGCTGAATCAGTGGAGAGAAAAAATAGCTCAGTTCGCTGGTGTTTTGAAACATAAAATTGGGGTTCTAGGAGGCGGAGAGAAGGACATAAAAGATATAACAGTAGCTACCTATCAGTCAGGAGTTAAAAACATCGAGATTTTAAGCGGAAGGTTTTGGCTAGTAATTTACGATGAATGTCACCATGTGCCAGCAAGAACATTTAGAAGGGTAGCTATGAATCTTAGAGCTCCATACAAAATGGCTTTATCCGCAACCCCTAAGAGGAGGGACAAAAATGAAGTCCTACTCTTTAAACTTGCTGGAAATATTGTGTACTCAATAACATACTCTGAATTGGTAAGACAAGGACTCGTAGCCCCTATGGTGTATAGACGCATCTATGTTCCATTACCACCTGAAAAAATTTTGGAGTATCATAACATAGCACGGGAGGTTGATTTAGAAACCAATGAGTTAAAACGCAAACAGCTCATCAACCGAATGATAGCTGTTGCCCAGGAAAACCCCACCAAAATCGAGGTCATAAAGGCAATAGTAGAGAAACATAGAAATGAGAAGATATTCATCTTTGCACCAACAATTCGTTTTGCAAAGCAGATAGCGAGGGAGGTCAATAAGATAGCCCCAGCAGTAGCACTTACAGCTGAAACCTCGAGAAGTGAGGAAGAAAGGATTGTAAGGAAATTTAAAGCATGCATACTACAAGTGTTAGTTATTATTCGTAAAGCGGAAGAAGGGGTAGATATAGGTGATGCGTCTGTTGCAATAATAGTTGGTGGTTCGAAGCAGGAAAGAGAATTTATTCAGCGAGTAGGACGTGTTCTTAGATTAGATCCACAGAAAACAAAAGTGGCTTGGGTATATGAATTGGTATCAGAAAACACTGTAGAAGAATCGATGGCCAAAAAGCGTGGGGGCCTAAAATTAGTTAGAGAAATCGCGGATTACGTAATAAAAAAATATGGCATCCCAGCGATACGGAAAATCCGCTGGGAACCAGGAGTACAAATAGACTAACTATCAGCACGCCTTCTTCCCCAATCAACAAGCTTACGAATCGCCTTGGCTATAAGTTCTGCCTCAGTATAGCTCATAGTCGGATATAGGGGGAGCCAAACCGTAGTACTCGCCAGGTACTCAGCCATTGGAAGACGCATTGAGGAGTAATCTGGATATCTAATGATGCGAGCAAAGTAATTTATGTTCGAATCATTTATATTTCTGAAAAACTGGGTCTTATGAAGAGGTATATGGTATCCCTTTCTAGCAGATATACCCTCAGCGTTCAATGCCTCAACAAATCTGTCACGCGACCATCCAATAACCTTGGGATCTATCTGAATAGCATAAATATAGAATGCATGTTTCTTATTAGGAGGCTCCCTTGGTGTTCTTATTCCAGGAATCTCGGATAGGAGCTCCGTAAGATAACGAGCAATTTTTCTGCGGGCTTCCACAAAGGCGTCTAGTTTGCGTAGCTGAAAATAAGCTATTGCGGCTTCGACTTCGGATAGCCTCATATTATATCCGAGTCTGATATACTCATAGGCTCCTTCAGCTCCTATAAGAACTCTTAGTTCACCATGGGCTCTAAGTAATCTTATTTTCTCGGCTATTTCATCGTCATTAGTGGTTATTATTCCACCCCAGCCCCCAGCAGCTATTATTTTGGAGGGATATAAACTGAAAACAGCAATATCACCGAGACTGCCCACCTTACGTCCTTTATATTCTGCACCATGTGCGTGGGATGCGTCCTCAATAATAGGTATATTTTTCTCCTTCGCGATTTCGCTTAGAGCATCAAAGTCCACGGGAAGGCCATATAAATGAACGAGGCATATCGCATCAAAATCATCAACTTCGCGTACATTATTAGGGTCAATGTTGCCATCTGGAAGGACATCCACAAAAATCGGCACAGCACCTGCATGTATTATTGTAGATGCCGAAGCAATAAAGGTTAGAGGCGTTGTAACAACTTTTGAATTAAAGGTAATATTAAATGCTAAGAAAGATAAAAAGAGCCCAGCTGTCCCACTACTGACAGCTATAGCATGTTTTGTACCTACATATTTGGCAAACTCTCTCTCCAAAAGTTCTGTGTATCTTCCGCATACAAAAATTTTTGTCTTAAGAATATCATTAACAACATGAACTTCATCATCAGTTAGTATTATCTTGGTGAAAGGTATTCTTATTTTCGTAACAGGTTCGCCTCCTAGAATAGCTGGTTTGTTGGACACGGCCATGAGTATCACCTAACAAAATCGATTAAACATCTTCTTAATACTCAAAAATCCTCAAGGAGATAATTCCGATACAGAGACTCAATAATTCTTTTAAGAAAACGTCAGATGGTTGTATAGGTTACTCACCTTACCTTTATTGGAGATCAGAATTCCAGTAAAATAGCTATTAAATTAAATAGGTTTTTGATATTTAATTTCCAGAGATTATTGTATATTGTGATAACCAACCGTGATTAGACCTGGTGGCTATAATGTCTGAAAGTTCCAAACTTTCTACGAAGGAAGTTATTGAGAGATACAAAAAAGTTAGAAAAGAGAGGCGACGATACGCTATAAAAAGTTTCTTCAAAATAAAGAGAGGGGCTTTTGGATTAATAGTTCTTGTTGCATTGACGGTACTTTCTGTGCTTTCCCCATGGCTGGCTCCTAAGCCCCATAAGTTCAGACATGCACCTCTTTCACGTCCAGAATGGTTTCGGATATTTGATCCCAACGCCTTAGGCGGGGATTTCTATATAACGAAGAGAACTTTCGCACAGGAGAGCGACATAAGAACATCACCAACCGACATATCCAACATCCCAGATGGAGTAATATATCCATATTTTAATATTCCTAATGTCTTTCAATGGCCCAGCTTAACATACAGAATGTACATTGATAACACTAAAGGAGCGAAAACACCTGATGGTGCCGCTGTTCTAGAAATTATTGATGACACCCAATACAGGCTTGAATCCATCCCAGAAAACTATACCGTCGCTGGCTTTTGCTTCAATATCCACTGGAACTACTCCGCTGTGCCTTATAGGATATATCTATGGTTCGCCCGTAAATATGAGCTTCAAATCCCACCAATTTATAAATCAAGCTACACTATCCCTGCTGGCTCAAGCATTAACGACTATATATTCCTAAACTTAAGTAAAGTAAGGACTTTTACTGTGAAAATAGAAACTAGCTATGACGTGTTACTCAATGTAACCGTTATTACCGATGTTCAAACGGTAAAATATGCTGATAAAGGAAGCTTCGAAATAACAGTAAAAGCAGCGAAAGATATTGCACTCAACATATTAAATACTGGAACAGATATAATCCCGGTCAATATTAGTATAGAGTGGCAACCCACAAGTCTTTTTGAGGTTTTGGATGTTGAAAATATAGGTTTGTACCTCATGTCGACGCTATGGGATCCTAAAAAAGGAAGAACAATGACGGGAAGTGAAGTGGCTGAATATTCGTTGAAGAAATTTGCGATATCGGTACCTGACATAATAGTGCGTCGCGAAGGATTGGTGCAATATGGGCAGAAACCTATTGAGAAAAGCTGGATAAACGAGAGCTATGATATCTCTGAAGAGGCTGAGCCGACACAGCTTATAAGCAAGGGTGAGCACTACAAGGTATTCTTCCAGAAGGGCAATATATCCGTTTTTAGATTCATCATCAAGTTTAGATATGCCTCAAAAGACATCCTGAAGCTACGTAATATGATGAAGGAACCACTAATTGTACGATTATTGTTTGACGATCTACAGTTGCAGGTGCAAGATAAGTATTATGGTCTTATTGGCACTGACGATAAAGGAAGAGACCTAGCATACATGATAGTGAATGGGCTCAAGATATCACTATTCGTAGGCTTCGTAGCGACGTTCGCGAATATATTCATTGGTGTCTCATTAGGTCTTGTTGCTGGATACAAGGGAGGACGAGTTGACGAAGTAATAATGAGAATATGTGACTTCTTCATGTCAATACCGGGATTCCCCCTGCTTCTAGTATTAGCATTCATCTTCAATAATCTACGGCTTGATGCGTTGGTAGCAATAATTATAGTCTTATCGATTCTCGGCTGGGCGGGAATGGCAAGAACAATACGTTCACAAGTACTAGCCCTTAGAGCTAGTGTATATGTCGAGGCAGCTAAGGCATCGGGAGCTTCATCATTTTACATCATAAGGAAACATATCCTACCGGGAGTCTGGCCTCTTGTTCTTCTATATATAATGACAGGGGTTGTATCGAATATACTATCTGAGGCTGGCCTGACATTCTTAGGGGTTCTGGTTCCAACATGGGATTCGATAGGAAAAATAATACAGGAAGCTAGTGGCATATCTCCCGCTACAGGCGGCGGAGGCGGTGGCGGACTATCCATGGATAGATTTCACTGGTTGTTCTTCCCAGGTCTAATATTGATGCTCATTGCATACTCCTTCTACGCAATAAGTGACGCCTACGACGAACTAATAAATCCGAAGAGACGCAGGAAATACTAGATCGCTGAGCAACATTAGGGGGTTTAATCTTATTATATTATATTTTTTCTGTAGATTCATCGACAAGCTCTTCTTCGCTACATTATTCTACAGAATAATATCCTCAAAGAAATTATTGCAAATATTGTTAAGAAACGAAAGAAAACCTAGCAACTAATATACTGAATTGCGAAAGATTTATAAAGGCGGTATTTATAAAGGGAATAAACTTAACTATAGTAGAATCTGCTCTATCTATGGTAAAAGAGGGGTTATGCATGAAGAAGTATTTGATTGCTCTATCTTTGGCAATATTGTTTTCTCTGCCCCTTATTGCAACAACGATGACACTAAATGCAAAACCCAATATCACCACCATGCAGGCAGGGGAGATTCAACCAAATCTGAATTCCGAGCTAACACTACCATTAGGCTACTATGTTGATAATTTAAATCCAGCTTCAGCAACAACTGCATATGACTGGGACGTTTTAGGTATGCTATTCGATGGTTTCTTCACAGCGCATCCATTTAAATATTTTGACATCGAGGAAGATATTCCATGGATACTAGCAGAGGAACCGGAGTGGACTGTAGTTGAGGAAGAGAATATCAGCTACTGGGTATTCAAACTGAGGAATGATATATACTTCTTCGATGGTGAACAACTCGACGCCGATGACCTAGTATTTACCTATGAATTCATCAAGTGGCTAGGCGAATACAGCGAATTGTGGTATGACCTAGCAAAGATTCTCATAAATGTCACGAAGCTAGATGACTTCACAGTCAAGGTCTGGCTAAATACAACAGGCTACATCACAGCTAGATATGCATTCGTAATTGTGTTCCCCAAGCACATATATGAAGATGGAAGAACGTGGGGAGGAACGGGAACATTCCCAGACTGGGATGTATCTCAGACAGATGTTGTTGAATATAGAGCTAAGAGCCCCAACGACCCGATACTAACTGGCTATGGTGCCTTCAGACTCGTGAAGTGGTATCCCGAGGGTGTGCTATGTACCGAAGCAACACTATTCGAATTCGAGAGAAATCCAAGCTACTTTATGAGGGCTGTCGAAGCTGATGGTACGCTCGTTGAGCCCTGGCACCCACTAACCCCAGAGTATGTTGAGGAAAAGGGAGCTGATGCCCTTAGGGGTCCATACGTAAAGAAACTCAGATACAGAGTTATTATCGAGACAGCTGATGTAGTCAACGCTCTGATCAGAGGAGAAATCGATATGGCCGCGGACTTCGGATTCGGAAGATACCACAACGAGCTATCGGCAGCAAACTTGACATTGGCCTACGCACCACGTCTAGGATTCGGTCATGTTCTTGTCAACGCTAGGGGCTGGCCTCTAAATGAATCTGCATTTAGAAGAGCGGTAGCCTACGCATTTGACAAGAGAGCGGTATGTCAGACAGTTTGGGCTGGTTACGCCGAGCCGCTAGACTCACCCATACCAAAATCGATGGGTCTATGGAGCATTGAGCACCCGGACGTGCCTGCTGAGTATAGGAAGCCGATGTCATACTATGACTCAAACATACCTAAGGCCCTTGAAGAATTGGAGAAAATAGGCATAATGGACTATGATGGGGATGGATGGCTTGAAACTGAGAACTCTACTGATCCCTCAGCAGAGATAACTCTGCTAATGGAGGGTACTGATACCAAGGATGTACGAGATATAGTTACGACATTGGCTAGAGGACTTGAAGACCTGGGTATTCATGTCCAGCTCAAATTCGTAGACTTTAGAACGTTGTTGGCTGATAGAAGTTATGGAAGATTCCACCTGATGTTCTTCGGTTATGGATTGACCAGACTACCTACATTTCTAGAGGGATTCCTACCAGATTCCTCACCTGGAAGATATACGGGTTGGGTAAATGAAACATATATTGAGCTTGTATACAAAGCCTTCTATGAAGAGCCCAACATAAGTAAGATCTACGAATATGTATGGAGGCTACAGCTCATTTTCATATGGGAGCTTCCCGACATACCAATCTACATGAACACAATAGTTGGCGCCTATAGATCAGCTGACAGATTCGGCGATGATGGCTGGGTTGGTGTATTTGAGGAACTAACTGGAGCCCCCGTAACCAACTGGTACACAATATTAAAGGCTGTTAAGCCCATAGGATACACTGTGGGTGCTCCACCAGTGATTCATCCATTAACAAGATCCATACTACTTGCTCCTGACGCTATGCTCTGGATAGGAATCGGTATTGTGATCGATATAATACTGATTGCCGCTGCGATGTTCATCCGTAGAAAGCCTGCAGGCTAGACCTAAGTACTCTTTAACATATTTTTAATCTTCTTTTTCTGTTTTTTGGGGCTTATGAATATCATAGCAAATTAGCCATCTTCTCAGTTGTATGTTTTTCTCGATGTTTTTTGTGTTTTCTATATAATCGATAGAAATTTTTTATGGTATGATAATCCTCCAATTTTTAAATTGTTTTTCTAAGTTAGCTATGCAATTGTATGATGAGGTGAAAATGAATGTACGCTGCTAGACCGAAGAGAATGATTACGATTCTTCGTTGGAGGGTCTCTGTGTCAGCAATCTACCGCATAATTATTACAATATTGCTTATACTCTCACTATTGTTTCCATGGACTCAGATGGTGATACGATTCAAACCATCTGTCCTTAAGAAAAACACTCTTGAAGGTTCGCTACAGCTGCAGGTATATCCGACGGGAACAGTCCTAAACACTACGGATGTTATTGAATACGATATCTTTGGTGAAGCCGAAAAAATATTCTCACAGAATATCTATTTTGCATGGACAATAGCGGTGTTTGGCGCCCTGGTAGCATTATTGGTTGCATTAAATATTATTCTTCTATTTCCTGAACTTGAGTCTCTTCCCAGTCCCATTAAGCGGCTTGTCGATCGCTTCTATCCCAGAAAATATAAGCAGTTAGAGTTGCTAAGTGCCCTGCTGTGTCTAATAATAGCAATTGTGTATGCTTATATTAGCAATTTTCTAGTGATAGGCGAAACGAATATAGGCGCCGCAAAAGCGAATCTGCTACGTGAAGCTAATACTCTGATAGGGGGAAGGGCTATCTCTTTCAGTTACAGCCTTGGCTGGGGCCTAGGTTTGGTATTATTCCTAATCGCAGCAGTAGGCAACCTCGCATGGTGGATTGATAGATATATATTCCGCGATAAATTTGATTTATCCGTCTTCTGGAGGATACGTGGCCACATGGTTCTGATAGTGCTCATATGTACGATATTACCTATAGCTGAAGGAGTAGTCCCCATGGGTGTGCTTGGCAATAGCAAACGAAGTTATTATGTTTGGTCAACCCTGCTAATCGTTGCAATAAATGCCAGTGATGTTCCACCAAAAATATCGATAATGATGCCTTCAGCACTCCTAATGGCAATGCTCGTATTTGCGATATGGAGCGCAATAACATTTCTCATGAGTGCGAAATCTCTTTTGTCTAGACACCTGATGAAAGCGACACCATTCATATCTCTTACACTTCCCGACGATGAACTTGCTAGGAGACATAAGATTCTACCGCTAGTATCCGAGTGGTATAGAACCATAAGTCTTAAATTATCCATACTTGCATTCCTCATGATTGCGATGGTATATCTCTTCTTGGTACACGGACTAGGGTTCGCAGAGGGTTCGATATTCATAAAAATTAAGGAGGCAGGAGGGATATTTAGTACAAGTTTCTCAGCGAGACTACTAATGTTTGTTCTTGTCTTTCAAGCGCTTTTGATGTTCAAACCCACAAGATGATGCTTTTGTGAGTTTAACCCCAGTTTTTATTTTTCTCTTCTATTCATAGAGGGATGTTAGACTAATAGTGTATTATCTCCTTGGGTATCTAATCAGTACGGGGAATGTTTGAATAGATTTTTTATCTGGTGATTATAAATTAAATATTGCATAGTCTAACTTTAATGAATGGTAGTAGTTGTTTTGATTAGTGCTCCTCAAGTCTCAAGCATTTAGGTGATAACTTTGGGTTTGGGGTCGTATGCTGCTAAACGTGTAGTAACTGGTATGATAACCCTAATGGTAGTCCTAGTCTTCAACTGGATTCTATTCAGACTGCCTTCTTTCATACTAGGTACGGATCCCAGCTGGTACTATGTCTACTCTAGACTCACTGGCGGCTATGCTACTGCGGATAGAATGGTATACATGTTGCTATCCTTCAAGCAACGTTGGCGAATACCAAGTCTGTATGCACCGATCGGTGTGTGGATAGATCATCTGATAAGATACATAGTGAACATGTTTACTTTCAATCTCGGAGAAGATATGTTCCTGTTCCAAGGCCGTCCGATAGCGGAGATATTAGCCTCACGAATACCCGCATCGGTATATCTCCTACTACCAGCCACATTAATATCTATCGCAATAGGAATAATGATCGGTGCAAGACTTGGCGCTAAGCCTGGAAGCAGATTCGACGTAGCGATGATGGGCCTGGCATTGATGCTCTATTCGATACCGACATTCTGGTTACAACTAATATTCAAAGCTTTGCTTACTGTTCAATGGCCCATATGGCCTGCTGCTGGGGGTCTATTCTATTATGGGAGATCCACGGGAGATATTCTTGTTGATGCGCTAGATGTACTCTTTATGCTTATGCTGCCTATAATGACAATTGTAATAACGGGATTCGCTGGTTGGATGCTTCTTATGAGAAACAGCTTGATGGAGGTTATGGGAGAAGATTATATTCTCACGGCGAAAGCGAAGGGTTTAGATGAAGCAACGATCTTGTATAAACATGCATTTAGAAACGCCATACTTCCAGTAGTAACTGGCGTGATACTAGCATTAGCCTTCGTGTGGACGGGTGCGGTTATTACGGAAACGATATTTGTAATCCCAGGGATTGGACAGCTACTTTTCATTGCAATTTTACAGTTTGACTATCCACTTGTTGAATCAACCTTCTACTTCATAGCGGTAGCAACAATATTCGCCAACATAATAGCGGATATATCATATGCTCTACTTGATCCGCGTGTCCGATACTAGTCAGTGAGGTGCAGAAAGATGTTTGTTTTTAAGAGAGGTGCCAGTGTCGCGATAGTTTCTATCCTAATTCTATCATCAATGATACTTTCGACGGGAATATCGTGTGAGACAGCAGTATTTAAGCCGAATTCATACTACAAATGGCTTGTTGAGCTCTGGGCATATCCGAAGGGGCTGGTCCAGCAGGGAGGCGTAGGAATATACAGGAAAATAATGTGGAGAGGAATCCTATACCTGGAAATAACATCTATCGAACAATCGGGTGAGAGCTACTTGCTGTCCTACAAATATTTGATGAACTACACATATGTAAAGTCCTCCAAATATACAAAGGAGGATGCCAAAGCCCGTATACAGGAAGGTGTAGGAGAATCCCTCCTAAACGGCTCACTTAGCATCTCAAGCGACAACTATGATTATCGCTTAGGAACTCTCAACTGGGGGTTCAATATAAGCTTCTTAGTGACCCCTCTAATATTCTTCAATCCATCTAAAAAAGGCTTCATTGAGTGGTTCAAAGAAAACTACATGAAGCTGAGGCTCGGTGCCATTGAGAGAGTGAGCGGAATAGTGTATGAGAGCTGGGATCTAATCCTAGGCACATATCGGGAGGTATATTACATAGAAATATTTGTTCCAGCAGCGAACCTTCGTCCAAGAGAACCTATAAATGTGAACGCAAGTATTATAGAATTTGACATAACTATAGACAGAGAGCTTGGCTTTATAGGATATCTGAGAATCTACTGGGAATACTCCGAAGATGTGTCGTTCGAAATAATAGCAAAGATTATAGACACAAATGCTATTCCACACAACATTTTCTACTATACAGTAGCAACGATAATAGTGATAATAATAGTAGCGGTATTTGCCTACAAATATTATCGTAGAAAGAAGAGACTTAGACTAATAAGGGTTTAGAGCGACATCATAGGAGCTTTTGCCTCCAAATACTAAAAATAACTTCTTTATTTTTTGGATAAGAGTATTTTTTGCTTTCTAAGGAAACATCTCGATGATAATGAGTCTTTTCTTGGTAACTAGTACGCATAGCCTCTGAGGGCTTCCTAGACAGACTAACTGGATTATTTTCTTATTTTAAGTTTGCGAATTTTGTGTTCTCATCACTGGGCGCTCTGCTAGTGTTTTTCCTGTAAATATATTTCTATATTGTGTTGTATTGGAACTCAATATTTGTCTTCTAAAGTCTTCTCTAGAACGTCTAGTAATTTTTATAGTTCTTTTCCTCATTCTTCTATATTAGTAATCTTAGGTGGTGAATATGCGTGGAGGAAGATATGTCGCTGCCTTATTTCTGATTGTCCTAGTAGGATTACTTAGTATTGGCTATAGATACGATATGAATACTTTTCCTGTACCAAAGCGAATGACGATACCCATAGAATCATCTTCTCATGTGGCTGATTTCTACATAGATCCAGTACTTTTTAGGATTAAGGCCCCAGTAAAGAATTTTCTGATAATCTCAGAGAGTTTTGAAGCTCAGCGGTTGTTAGAGAAAAAACTTTTGTTGGATGGCTACAAAATATTGTATAGATACAAACTAATACCAGCACTGTTTGTTAAGGGAAACCTGGATCTTCTATTGAGAAAAGGAGGTGACCTGGTAGGAATAAGGGGCATCTACGCGAATAGGATCTATCTGAAACCTAGATATTTTAGGGGGCTTATAAGAGAAGCCCTTCCAACAACAAATGATACTGCCTACCTCGTGGGGGCTAATGTTTTCTGGGAGCATGGCTACAGAGGAGAGAACGTTGTTGTGGCGGTCATAGATACTGGGATAGATAAGAACCATCCAGAGCTTGAAGGAAAAGTTATTGCGGAAAAATCTTTTGTGCGAAAATATTTTGGCTATGGGGTTGACGATCCTTCGACTAGAGATGACATAGGCCATGGAACAGCATGCTCAGGAATAATCGCCGGTAGGGGTATAGATCCGAGAGGACAGGGAATGGCGCCCGAGGCGCTCCTAATGAATGCTAAGATATTTACACGTCTTGAGAGAGGTGCTCCAATAGCGGCTATAATTGCGGCGATTGAGTGGGCAGCATATGGTCCTGACGGTGAGCCTAATACGGGCGATGAGGCAGACGTTATAAACATGTCGCTGGGAGGAGGCGAGATATATAATTCCCCTTTGTGGTTAGCTGTGAAGAGAGCAACTGAGTTAGGGGTTGTTGTTAGTATTTCGGCTGGAAACGAAGGAGAAAATCAAATAGCATCGATGTCCATTGGGGATCCTGGGAATTCTCCCTGGGCGATAACTGTAGGAGCTACAGACCCATATTATACGGGTCTTGATGAGCTTGTAGGTCTTGGAGGACAGGTTGTTGAATATACATCGATAGGCCCTACAATCTTATTTGCTGTAAAACCTGATGTTGTTGCTCCCTCTGGAACAGTAGTTGTAGCGAGTGGCGGAGGTTATACCGCCGATACATGGCATGGTACTAGTTTCTCAGCACCACACGTATCTGGCTGTGCAGCCCTGCTTATTAACTACCTTAGGAATCACTCTGTGGAGAAGCTAGATATGCCATGGTTAGTAAAGACAATTCTAGTATCGACGGCGATCCCTCTGTACGGTACGTATGGCTCTGAGCGTGTCAGGTTTGAGGATCTAGCTGTTGGTGCTGGTGCTATTAGTATGGTAAACGCTTTTAATCTGCTTGAAAGCTCAGCGATCAATGGCGACAATTATCCCCAATGGATCTATATACTCCCAACAAAGATCCCTGTTGGAATAAGCAATGCTACCGCCAAGAAGTATAGTCTTCATAGGCCCTATTTCCCGTATTTTGACAAAGTGTTCAATGGACAAACAATCTTTCTGAACATAACAATAATGGCTAGTAGACCAACGAATATGAGTATAAGTTTTTCTGGAAATTTCACAAATGCCTTAGATATACATTCAGCCTTATCGATAACTATTGATGAGCCAACGGAATATTGGGAGCTGAATTTCACAGTACTAGAGAACGCCCCTGAAGGCTACTATTGTGGTGAGATTGTTTTTAGTGACGACCAATATGGTATCGAAAAGAGAACCCCAATTTCCTTTATCGTAAAGAAACCTAAGGTTAGAGCATTACTTGACCTAAAACATACGGATTGGTCAATAGACATAAGATATGGACAATATAGACTACTGATAGGAAACTGGGAGAAACTCGGTGTATCAATTGACATGTTGCCATTTAAATCTAAGAAATCCCTATCATCTGAACTTCTCCAGAATTACGACCTATTATTCATGCCGGATACGGTGTCGGCCACACCCATATTTGATGAGATCGGTAGATATGTTGGTTACGAATTTCAGTCAACAAAAATCTCCTGGGAGGAAATACTGGCAATATATAAATTCATTGGGGATGGTGGCTCAGTATTAGTATTTGCATTGAGTGGCATTGGACATAACCTAACAAACATAAATGAGCTTTTAAGTCCCACCGGAGCCTACCTTTACAATAAGAGCTGGCTTGGACTAGATACCACAGTAGCTGTTAGTACTAAAGGGGATCATATAATAATTAAGGGCATTCAGGAGCTTCCTTATCAGGGCATACAGGTAAATAAAAGCTTTTTATCTGATGCCTTCCTAGGATACGAAGACTATGATTTGGCAATAGTACACCAAGGATTCGAAGGTGGGGCCATAATTGCTTTGGGTTCGAACTTCATGTTTGATAATTGGGCTTTCTGTGGGGAATATCCAGGAAGCACAGACGTACCCAAATTTGCTAGAAATATTATTGAGATGGTCGCAAATTGGAGTAGAATTCTTAACAACACCATAATAGCGAATGCCGAATATATTAGCTATGGCTCCTCGATAATTTTTATCAATCAAAGTGTAGCATCATTGGACATTAATATTAAGAATTCGACGGCTCTAATAAACCTAACATGGGAAATCCTAACCGAAAATCAACGCATCAGCGGTGAATTTACCTATGATGACATATCACAAATATGGACAACAACAATAGATATATCAGCAATAACATCTGCTCGCTTTATGCTTAGAATCGAAGCGTATATTGAGGTTGATGGAAAAATCTACTCAGTAGCAAGAGCTGGGACAATAATCAGGGATTCTTCCTCTCCAACGATAACTTTACATCCAAGCCAGGTGGTAGTACCTAAAAATGGTTCGGTGAGCACCAATATAATACTACTCGACGACACAGCGATAAATATATCATCTCTTACATTCTCACTAAATATCTCCGAGTATGAAACCAAATTAGTTATGGTCGATATATTCTCCTACAAGTTAGAGATGGTGATTCCCAGCACACTTGTAGAGCAAATGTATGCGAATGGAAAGAAAACATTCTATGTGAGCATAGACATCTCGGTGAATGATATTCTAGGAAAAACAGCTTCCGAAGAAAAAATACTTACCATAATAATAGACGATGAGTCGCCAACAATAACGATATCGGCTCCAACCGCAGGAGAATTTCTGAGAGGCAAAATTAAGGTATCAGTAAAAGCTTCTGATGCTCTCTCAGGAGTATCATCAGTATCCCTATATCTCGATAAGGCTCACATACAAACCGTTGAGGCATCTCAATATATATTCTCGCTTGACACCACGAAATATGTGGATGGCGAGCATACAATAGGTATCAAAGCAAAAGATCGCGTTGGAAACATAGCATGGAAAAACATAACAGTGTACTTCGACAATACAGCACCACAAATAAGCATCGTTGGGATAAACAATGGTAGCAAGCTCAGCGGAACCATAGTTTTCAACATATCAACATCGGACAATCTATCTGGGCCTAAGAACATAACAGTATATCTCGACAGCGAAGTATTAGCAACAACATCAGAGCAGTTTCTAACAGTCCAACTGGATACAACGAAGTACTCAAACGGAGAATATCTGATAAGCGTGGTAGCCTACGATAATGCAGGTAATCAGAAGATGACAGTAATTCAGGTAACTATAAGCAATGCATATCCGATCCCCTGGCCAGCAATATCAATAGCGATTGTTGTGATTATAGCGGTGGTAGCAGTATTTTATGTGCTGAAAATAAGAAAAACGAAGGCACCATAAAACTTATCTTTTTTATCAGAGGAACCAAAAATCAATCTTCTTTTTTACTGTGAAAGCTTCTGAGTAGCATATTTCTTCTGGTCACAATCTAATAATATATGAGCTCTTCTGAAGTAAGTATCAACCAGCAAGTTCGATAGATCGCTGTGCTGAGATATACCCATAGTATTATAGTATTATTAATAAATAATAGATAATCCATAACTCATACAGAATATATAATTTGTCTCCCTATAAGAATTAAGTCATAAAGATTGTGTGTACAAAAGTATATATCGCTATTTTTAAATCCAATTAATAGATGTATCATAGCAAAACCAGTTTCTGCATGGGGATAATGTATGAGGAGTAAAACATATGTTCTAGCTTTACTACTGCTAGCAACTTTGGTATTAATGCCTTTCCAAGTCATTACAACTACTTATAATGCACCAGAAAAAACTCTTCCAATGACTGGTTATGAGAACATATTTTCGACACCATCTCCAAGTCCCAAAGCAACAATTCCTAGCTACGACTACAAATTGGAAAAGATTGACAGCATTATTGATGCTAAGATGAAGCCGAGAGCCGTTGAGCATTCTTCTATAGAATTTAAAGGCTTTCCAAACACGATAACAATAACTGGAACGTATATTATCGAGGATGAAACACGAATCTATAATGATACGGGACTAATAGTGCTCGGAAACCTCACTATTATCAACTCAACGATAATATTCAACTCAACAGCTGCTGGAAATGGCGGAATAATCGTTAAATCAGGAGGAGTTCTAAACATACTCGATGGCTCCGAGATCACATACATAAACAACTCCTATATTATCCAGGCGGAGGAAAACACCGAAATAACAATAGACTCTGGAAAAATAACTGGGTGCATGGATTTCTCCGTCGGACTTAACTACACAACAACAATGGCGAACTTAACAATAGAGAATTCCGAGTTAACCGCCACCTATCTCAGTGCGATGAACTCATCAGTAGTGATAGACAATACCAATCTGATAGGCTCATCACTCTTCTTCAACAACTCGGATGTGAGCCTAACCAATATTGCTGCTACAGCAAATCTTGTTGATGCATACCTAGAAATACTAATGGTAGATGGGGGGTCAACACTTACAGTATCTAACCTAGATGTATATGCATTAGCAAACGGCTCATCTGTATTTATAGCCGTTGATATACTGGCACCGACAGTAACAGTAAACATGTTCTCCGATGTTAATA
>Ga0190367_1000047_pt1 | contig 90777 bp, 109 predicted proteins | sample 4872181011_MG_FD_171838 | JGI IMG/M metagenome (GOLD analysis project Ga0190367, IMG submission 171838) | Hydrothermal vent microbial mat bacterial communities from Southern Trench, Guaymas Basin, Mexico - 4872-18-10-11_MG | ecosystem: Environmental > Aquatic > Marine > Hydrothermal vents >...
CCTTTAAAGAACGTTGTTGTTATTGCTGCTACTAATAGACCAGACATTCTAGATCCAGCCTTATTAAGACCAGGAAGATTCGACAGAATAGTATACGTACCACCACCAGATGAAAAGGCTAGATATGAAATTCTTAGAGTACACACAAGGAAAATTAAGCTTGACGATGAAATTAAGAAAGACGATTATGAATATCTTAAAGAACTTGCAAGAAGAACTGAAGGATATACTGGAGCAGACTTAGCAGCGCTTGTACGTGAGGCAGCAATGTTAGCACTTAGAGAGACTGTAAAGTCTGGCATGTCTGAAGTTAAACCTGTAGGTATTGAACATTTTGAAGAAGCATTGAAGAGAGTTCCACCATCATTAACATCTGAAGATATTAGAAGATTTGAAAAGTTAGCGTCGAGTTTAAAGAGAAGCGTTAAAGGTCTTTAAGATAGCTTTCTCTCTTTCTTAAATAGTCTTTTAAATTGTAAACTCTCTTAGCAGGTAGTCCATAAACAACACTTTCAGCCTCAACATCTCTTGTAATTAATGCTCCAGCACCAATAATTGAATATTCACCTACCGTCACTCCAGCCATGATTAATGCTCCAGCACCAATAACAGCACCTTTCTTAATAGTTACAGGTCTTAATTTATTGCTAGGTGGATACTTATCATTCATAATGACTACACCAGGTCCTATAAAGACTTCATCCTCAATAATGGTGCCTTTAGATATGTAAACATTTGATTGAATATTAACATTTCTACCAATACTTACATAGCCATCAATTACGGTGCTTGAACCAATACGTGAATTTTCATTAATTTTTGAAAATTCTCTAACAAGAACATTATGGCCAAACTCAACGTTATTGGAGATTTCGGTATTTTCATAAATGGTAACTCCCGCTCTAATAATTACTCTAGAACCTATTCGTGAACCTGAACTTAAATTATCAAGAATTGAAATTAGATTCTTAATTTCAGATACATGACTTAACAAGTTCATAATCTTTCTTCTCTCAGGATAACCAATAATGACATTTGAATCTACGATGCTATACTCATCAATAATTGAAGGTCCAAGAATTAGCGTAAAGGGTGATACATAACCTCTAATTATAGCTTTACTCGATACGTAATTCATGACTTAACTGTAAGTAATAGTTTTTAAATACTCATCTTGTATAGAAGAATCATGGCTGAAGAATCTAGCTTTACTTTCATGTTAGACCTAATTAAAGCGTTAAATGATACAGTTAACGAGTTGAAAAAGACTATTACAGATTTTGATAAGAAATTTTCAAGTTTTGAAAACGCTTTGAAAGATAGTCTTTCAAGTATTAGAGGAATTCATACCTTAATGATTGATATTAGAAGTAGCATTATGAACTTATCAAGAGTAGAAACTTCAATTCTAGCGCACAAGGAATACTTAACAAGTGTGCAATCACAGTTAAACAACACACTAATGAATCTCTCAGTACTTATTAATGAAATCAAAGACTTAAAGATACTTATGAAAGATCTTACAGACTCTCTAAATAATCAAATATCCACACTTGTAAGTAAGGTTAGCGAGTTAACCACACTTATTAATGAAGTAGCTTTAAGTGCTGGTAGCGAATTTAGAAAACTACATGACAGCATCCAAGAATTAAAATACATCATACAGAACATTGTTGTGGGAAAGAAATAGTAAACAAAAACCATATATACGCCTATAAAGACACTACACTCAATGTTTAGAAGAGAGAGGGGATTTGAAACCTTAACAGAATTAACTGCTAGACTAACAACTCTTCAAGAAAATTTACAATCAGTCATACATACACTTCACAACATAGCTACCACTATACCTCAAATTCAAGAACAGATACAGACATTACTAACATTAGCTGAGAGAAATGATAAGAATTTACAAGAACTTGTCAGAGTAGTTAATGAATCTACTAGAGACTTAAGTTCCAAATCATCACAAATGGCATCAACAATTACAAGTTTAAGTGATGTTAGTAATAGATTGAGTGAATCGTTATTAAACACTGTGACTAGAATGAATGCAATATTTGATCAGCTTTCAGACCTCTCAAATAGTTTACAGAGAAATATCGATGATTTAAAGAAGAGTCTTGAAAATACTTCAAATGAGTTTGTAAAATTTAATGAGTTGTTGAGAGATGGTGTAGATAAGTTAAGAAGTATTACAGAAACTTCAGACAGAATTTCACAAGTATCCCTAGAAATAAGTAAATTGTATACTGAACTTGTCGAGAGACAGAGAGATATTGAATCAAAATTAATTGAACTTTCTAGAAAAGAAGCCGTAATTAAAATGCAGGAAGATGTAATTAGTAGAGAGAGAGAACAAATTGAAGAATTAAAAAGAAGGTTAGGAGATTATGAGAAGAAGTTAAGTAATGCGTGGAGTGTTATGAGTGAGTTAAGTAAGATCTCAAATACCTTGGCAGAGCAGATTAACCAGATCAATGAGAAATTGAAATTCGTGATAGAGAAGGAGAGAGAACTGAGTGAGAAGGAGCAAAGATTAAGAGAAATGGAAGTTAACCTCAAGACTCTCGAGAGAAAGTTAGAAATGGAAGCTGCAAGAATCGATACTGAAAGTGCAAGAATTAGAGAACTCTTGAAGAAAGAGGAAGAGATTAAATCCAAAGTTGAAGAGTTAACCAAAAGAGAGATTGAACTTTCTAGGAGAGAAGCTGAGCTAAAGAGAAGAGAAGAAGATATGAAGATTACTGAAAGAGAAATTGAGAAAAAGAAAGAAGAACTTAAAAGAATTGAAGAGGAAGTTAAGAGAAAGGAGGAAGAACTTAGAAACATTAGTATAGAAGTTGATAGTAGAAAGAAAGAACTTGTAGGTAAGATTGAGCCACTCTTAATGCGTTTAATAGAAGAAGAGAGAAGACTTATCGAGTGGGAAAGAAAACTTATTGATAAGGAGAGAGAACTTGTAAGTTATCAAAGAGCTTTAGTTATTAGAGAAAATGCTCTCTTAGAGTTAAGAGAAAAGTTACTTAGAGAAAAAGAAGATCTTGAAATCAAGAAGAAACATATACAGACAATCGAGTCTGAATATTTAGAACTTAAGAGAAGAGTTGAAGAGTTGATGAAGGAAAGGGAGGAGTTGTTAAGAACTATAGAGATGAAGGATAAGGAGATTGAAAAATTGAAGAACATGTTGAGTGGAGGTTAATAATATCCATATGATAATAATGTCAGCAAATACATCAGTAATAATATCATATTGAGAATGCTTAGTCCAAACACTGAGAAGGCAAAAACTCTCTTAACTCTACATAAAAATTCCTCATGAGGCGTATAGGCTGTAGCCAATTCATACCAACTTTCTCTAATACCTATTAGTGATATCATGAAAGATAGAACGACAAGTATACTCATAAGTAATGTATTCATGAGCTTATCACTACTAAATACTAACATTATGTTCAATACACTACTTAGTAATAGAATGTAGGTTATACAGGATATAACTGCTGAAGCGTATATGAACTTAGCCATACTTGACAATCACCTCTCTAATTCTATTCAATGTAAATTCCTTACCAAGCATTGCAAGATATGGGGCAATTCTTGGACCGTAAGTTCTACCGAAGAAAATTAGGTATACAGCTTCAAAAAACTTCCTTTCAACTTCTTTACTCTCCCTAGGGACTTTTTTCATAGCTTCTTTAATCTCATCCTCACACCAATTATCAACTTTACTAAACGTATCGTGAAGTAGTTTCAGTTTTTCAATCTGCACTTCTGATAATTTTCTAATAATATTTTCAGGAACTTCACTAATGACTTTAATTCTATAATGCTCTGGTGCATATTTTTGAACCCAATTTTTAGCCCTTATTAATCTATTTCTTAATCTTTCAAGAGAATAATCATCAAGAGCTTTATCTTTCAGAACTTTAGTGTTAATTAGTCTCTTAATGCATAGATCTAGAAATTGATGCTCATCTTCAACTTCAGGTAATGTTTGAACTAGTGCAACTAGATGTAGATATGGTATTTGTAATGGTGGTTCTTTAGGTAAAGGTTTTAATTGTGCATATATGTAGCTTTTAATGATTAATTCTAGATATTCCTGTTCGGCACTACTTGGTCTATCAATACCGTAGTATAGTCTCTCAGCCTTATCATAAGCATCTACATATTGATAAATATTTTCAAGACCTAGACATAACCTCTTTGAAGGTTCATGAAAGATGTAATGGTATCTAAGTACTTCAGGTTCTGCGATTTCTAACCATTCTTTAGGAGTAAAACCTATGAAGTCGCTACTACCCATATCACCTACATCTCTACCATTTCTTACATATCCAACCCATTCGTACCATATACCTAATGGTGGACTTATTCCATATATATTCATTGCTAAGTCGTTTGCGGAATCTCTTGAACCACCAGGCATGGCATGATCTTTACCGTAAGGTTCAAAGTCAACTTCCAGGCAATACCACACACCAACCCATTCAATTCTCCAGGGAAGCTTACCGTTACTTAAACTACATGTACCTACATAGCCACAACTGTGACATCTATATTCAACAATTTCTTCATCAATATCTACTCTTATTGTTTCGGTGCTGTCAATTCTGCCACATTTTTGACAGATAGGCTCGAAAGGTATGTAGTTACTTGGATATGGATTTCTACTTCTATATTTATTCAATACTTTAATAATTTCGTCACGTCTAGTTAAAGTCAATTTAATGAATTCTCTCATCTTATCGCTTCTATATAGCTTACTCGTAGTTATGATCTCGACATTAATCTTAGTAAAATTATTCAGATAATCTCCAAAATCTCTCCAATAGTGTTCAACCCATGATTTATGACAACCTTCAGGGTCTGGAACTTTCTCTAAAGGATGACCTACAAATTTCTTGGCCTCATTAATGTTCCTAAATTGTCTAAGCTGCATTTCCTTACCTTTCCATGGATCCATAGTGTAAAGAGTAAGTATCTGTCTTACCTTAAACCCATACTCACTTCTCAACTTTTCGGCAATGACATTGTTGATAATAACTTCACCTCTCAATCTGCCTATATGTTGAAGTCCAGACACGCTTAAGCCACCATTAAGTACACATGTGTCCTTACCTGTCAACTCGCACCTCTTAACAATATCATCAACAATAGTATCAATCCAATGCTTCATTGAAGCTTTATATTACTAATACGTATTTTAAAAATTAGCTTATTACGTATATCTTGAGGTAAGTATTGTGAGAATATTCTATGAGATTTACTAATATGGGACTACTAGTAGTTGCACTACTACTTCTAACCACATCAGTTACATTACATGCAGTTAAGATGTACTCAATAAATCAATTAGGCATAACTTTGAATCATAACGTAACGTGGATTAAATACATTAAGAAAAATACAACGGTAATACCACTATATCACGTGTGTTATGGAGGTAGAGTGAGGATAGGGTTATCTATTGATCCTTTATCAAATCTTGGTATTAAAAATACTTACCTAATTATGCTTAATGGAAGTTTGGCAAACATAACATACATAAACTACAGTCCGAAGTATGTTGAGCTTGAAGTACCGTGCAATTTCATTTATGGAATACTAATTGAGATAGATAGCTATAAGAGATTACCTTTAACGTTCAGACTTGTGAAAGGTTATACTTATAGCTTCACTGGTCTGAATGAGACTGAGATAGAGATTCCTGAAATTGTTATTAAAGATAACATAAAGTACAAATATCTGTTCAGTGTAGTTGAGATCTCAGTAATTGATGGAGATATTACCTTCAATTCAACCTTCTCAGGACTTCTTAATACAACATCATGTAATTCTAGCATTGATGGACTTTATCTAATTATTAATAAGTACACATTCATCACTTATAGTAGCAATATTGAGGTCAAATCTTCAAATCGATTTCACATCACAGTAGAGAGTTATTATTATAATGAAGATATTAATGGTAGTAGAGGTGTCTTAACGATCATTCAAACTTCATGGTTTGAAATTGATGAAAAAGATCTCCATAATCTTTACACATTCTTACCTAAATTCTCATCAGAAACTATATTTATCAACGACACTTACGATTACGATTTTAATATAACCAATGTTGCAGTTTATGTGAACGTTAAGAATTGTAGTAATGTTAGAGTTGAACTTAATAATGAGCAAGCTATTGCAGATGGTGGAGTGATGAAAGTCAATCCGTTAAAAAGACCTATAACACTTAAGCTTTATGTAAATGATTACTTAACGAGCATGTACATCATTAATTCAATAGTATCTCGATACGTCGAAATTGATACAGAACTTATTACTATCAAAGACATTACATTAAGAGACTTTAATGATCGTGATGTTAAAAATGTTAAGATCATACTCTATAGAGATGGCGAAGTCCACTATCTAGATAGTGATGAATGTATTGTTCCTGGAATGTATGGAGTGAAGGTTATTGTTAATGATGAAGTTGTTGATCTTGATATACAGAGCATTCATGCAGATACAGTGCTTAAATTACCAATACTTTCACCATGCTTAAACATACATATACTTAACGCATGTCCTCAACTTAATCTTTCTTTAAGAGTCTCTTCAAATAATCTAGTCAAGAATGTTTTAATTAGAGGTGAATATACGAGAATCTGTTTAAGTAATGTATTAATGAATAGTACACTTAAAGTTGATCTGATTGGTAATAATACAATACTTTGGAGTAAGAGATATGTAGTTAATGGAGAAGTTATAGATGTAAGTATTAAACCTAAGATAGTTAAGGTCTTAGTTGTTGATATGTTTGATAGACCTGTTAATCCTGTAACTTACGTTGTAGGCAAGTTGAGATATGTTGATGCAGATAAATTGTGTATACCTGAAAATACGGACATAGTTAGAGTTCTATATGGAGGTGATGTCTACTATATCAACGTTAGTGAAGGTGATGCAAAGTTAGTAATACCTAGAATCGATATGTACGTAATTATACTCATACTATTCATAGCTATATGTGCATTAATGTTCTTCATATCTATGACTTTACATAAAGGTGGTGAAGATGGTGATGAAATTATTATTATTAGACTGATTTATAAATTCTTAACTAGATTGATCTATAGATGATGTAGCAGCTCGATAATGATTAGTGATTGAGCCTTCGATAACTGAATCCTTAACTTTTAAGGCATGTTTTAAAAGACCTACAAAAATGGGATGAGGTCTTAATGGTCTGCTTCTGAATTCTGGATGAAATTGCGTACCTATGAAGAATATGTGATTCTTTAACTCTACAATCTCTACTCTAGGTGCATCTTTTCTCCAACCTGAAAACACTAGGCCGGCCTTTGCAAGTGTTGAGAAGTATTTAGGATTAATGGTATATCTATGTCTATGCCTCTCTACTACTTCCTCACTATGGTAAATTCTATATGCTAAAGTATTTTTCACAATTCTTATACGTCTATTACCTAATATCATAGTTCCACCTTTCTCTTTGATTTCCTTCTGCTCTGGTGCCAAGTCAATGATGGGATGAGGTGTGTCTGGGTCTATTTCTGTAGAGTGTGCTTTCTTTAAGTTAAGTACATTTCTTGCAAACTCAACAATTGCAAGCTGCATTCCATAACATATTCCTAAGAATGGAATGTTATTCTCACGTGCATATCTTACAACTTCAATTTTACCTTCAACACCTCTCGCGCCAAAGCCTGGAAGTACAATTACTGCATGGATACTATTTAGATCATATACTCTCTTAGGCTCTTTCTCAATGAGTTCAGTATCTATCCATACAAGCTCAGGTTTAATTTTTAAGTAAGCAGCTGCATGTTTTAAGGCTTCAATGATGCTTATATATGAGTCTTTCAACTTCACGTACTTGCCGCACATGGCTATTTTTACCTTATCTTTAAAGTTACATAACCTATCTACAAACTCTCTCCATTCATTAAGATTAGGTTCTCTATGTTCTAGGAGGAGACGTTTAGTTAAGTACTTACCTAAACCTTGCTCTTCAAGTATTAGCGGTACTTTGTATATAGTATCAACATCATGCGATGTAAAAATGGCATCTAAGGGAACATTTGTGAAGAGAGCAATTTTCTTCTTAGCCTCAATATCTAGTGGTCTTTCACATCTTGCAATAATTATGTCTGGCTGAATTCCAATTCTTCTAAGCTCATTAACACTATGTTGTAGTGGTTTTGTTTTCAACTCACCTGTAGCTCTTAATGTAGGTACTAGAGCTACATGAATAAACACAGTGTTTTCATAACCTTCCTCAAGCCTCATCTGTCTAACAGCTTCATAGAAAGGTAAGCCCTCGTAATCACCAACTGTACCACCGATTTCAACAATAAGTATGTCAACATTATCCATCTTAGCAATACTTCTGATTCTACTCTTAATCTCATCAGTAACGTGAGGTATCAACTGTACACATTGTCCAAGATATTCGCCTTCCCTTTCACGTGAAATGACTGCTAAATATACTTTACCTGAAGTTATGTTGTGATGTCTTGTTAATTCAATATCGAGAAATCTTTCATAATGACCTAGATCTAAGTCTGTCTCACCACCATCAGCAGTCACGTACACCTCACCATGCTGGTAAGGATTCATTGTGCCTGCATCTACATTGAAGTATGGGTCGATCTTTATAGCTGATACTTTATAGCCCATTGCTTGAAGTATTTTTCCAATAGATGCGGCTACAATACCTTTACCAACTCCAGACAGCACACCACCCGTCACAAACAGGTATTTTGTTCTAGGCACATATAGTGTAATTTCTGGATTATTTTTTACTTACTCTTTGAGAGAGCTGATACTTCTCTTGTAACAACTCCTTAATAATCTCTATCAATTTTCTTCTCTCATAGACTTTATGCTCAATTATGCTTAGCTTTCTTTCCAAGAAATATATTGTTCTTTTAAACTCTTCCAATTTTTCAGTCAAAAACTTCCTCTCAAGTTGCGTTAATATTGAATGCATTAGATATCACTTGATTTATGTCTTTTATGAAACTATTTATTGCACTTGATACGCTTTCCTGCATACCAAGTACTGAATTTGTGACGTTACCAACAAGACCGCTAACTAGAGTTACTAGTGCTATAAGTACGGCGATAGATACAGCAATTAGGAGAATTTCCTCAATGAATAAGCTACCTTTACTTCTTTTTCTCATGCTTATCAATATATATGTATTGCAAAAACTTTTTTAAACCTCTACGTTCAATTACTCTTGAGATGGAGTACGTAATTAATGACCATAAAGCAATAAGTAGCACTAACACAATTACATCAATAAATTGAGGAGGATTGTACATAGCAATGAAATTTCTAATAATTAAAGCTAAGTAAAGTAGTAATACAAGTATAGCCCAAGATGTGAGTACTATAATGACTGTATACTTCATCATTCTTACGAATCTTTAGCGGTTTTTAAGAATTAATGAAAAGGTAGAAGAAGTAGATACGTCAATAGCGACAATATACTTGACATTATGAAAAGTATGATTATCGAGTTTACTATCTCCTTTTCAGTTTTGGGTCCTGAAAGAACTATGAGTCTCATTAAAGTTAAAGGTGCTTTAGGGTCAGGATTAACAACCACCCTACCATCACTATAATTCATCACTGTTGGTCTACGCAGTTTGTGTCTTGTCTTGAAACCTTTACTTGAAGTAATTATTAGTAGGCCGTTAATTATGTATGGTAGTGATGCTATTAGTAATGGAACACACATATCGTAAAGAATCATGTAAGCTCCAAGGAGTGCACCTAAAGCGTAAGTACCTGAACTTCCATTAAATACTCTTGCTGGATACTTATTAAGTAGATATACTCCAAAACTTATAGATAGTACTAGCAGTGATGGTATGATATTTACATACTTACCTACAATTGTAGAAATTAATGTCATGGTAAGCATAATTATGCATACTGACGCTGGAATTACACCATTAACTACTTCAAGCATGTTAACAGCATTTGAGTATATGGGTAAGGCAAGTAATGTGATAGTGTTAATTAATAACATATTCTGCAAGATACCTATTGGTGGTATTGTTAATTGAGAAACCACACCTAAGCATGTGATCACTATGCCAGGCATTATCGTTAAGGATACTCTAATTAAAGGTTCAATTTCAATAAGATCATCAATGAGACCTAAGCATCCTGAAAAGATCGAGAAAAAGAGAAGAAGCATTAATTTAGTGTCGATGATGTTAAGAATGTACGAACATGCGAGGGCATATATGCTTGAAGTAATAACAGCAACACCGCCTATCTTAGGAATTAAGGGTCTCTCTGGTTTATGAATATCAGGAACTAGAAGTTTTGGATGTTTAATTTTTGAGATAAGTTTGGCAGTTAAGTATGAGGTGATGAATGTGCCTATAAGGAGAGCGGCATGGCTAGTAATCATTTGTGAAGAAGTTGTCTTCTTTTTCTAAATTTAAGCTTTTTCATAACATACGTTAGAATTACAGGTAATGTTATTGATGCATCACAGAAGACATGAATTGTTTTTGCTTGAATCTTAATTTTACCCCAAGATATGGCTTCTTTAGGTCTAGCACCACTTAATGAGCCATCCCATTCTACAGCAGTTGTTATGTATATGGCATAGTCAAGACCATCTCTAAATTGACACCACCATATTAGGTGATGTTTACTAATACCACCTCCTATGATTAGTCCTCCAAGTTTGTCACTACTGTAAATGATATCCATAAGTTCTTTCTCGTCGATCATTACATCAACTATTAATGATTCTTTACCTTTACTTCTCCGAATTTCATTAAACGTGAGTATAGCTGTACCAAAAGCACCATCAACAAATCCAGGGACGTATATTGGTATCTTCTCAACATAGGCTGTTCTTATGATTGAATTATCATCACTTAACTTCATACCTAAGTACCATAGGAGCTCTCTCACGCCAATTCTCAATTTCTCATCAGCAATCTCACTAAGTACTTTATGTGTAAATTTCTCTATAAGTAATCCATAATGTTCTTTTTTAACAATAATATTACCAATTCTGTGAAGACCCTTCATGATCAACTCCTCATCATTAGCGTCGAAGGTGTATGTATAGTATTCACCGCCCAGTGCTTTTGCTAGATCATGATCTATAGTTCCTGTGGTAGTTATGATTACATCAATAAAACCTCTCTTTAAGAATTGTGTAATTAGACCCCTGATACCTGTAGCGATTAAGTTTCCAGTGAATGACATCATCATGGTTACGTCATCTCTACTACACATTTCTAGAAGTAGCTTAGCAGCATCATGTAAGTGTTTTGCCATAAACCCTCCAATTCTTCCGTAAGCTTCTACGAGATCTTCAATGTGTGAGATTTCAAAGTCTATGTCCTGAACTTTTGATAGATTATGCATTATCTTTAATAGTTTTTATCTCTCTAATTAGACCTAGCTTTAAAAGTCTTGACACAATCTCTCTGACAGATCTTATTGTTAATCCCGTCCTTAATGCTATGTCTTCTATGGATGCGATACCATCAATTAGATTTAGAATTACTTTGCTTAGAGGATCTAAGTGATCTCCTACTTCACTAGCTAACTTACTAGGTACAGGTATTTCAGCACCATTAATTCTGTATAGATATATCTTGTGACTTCGCCACTCTTCATATAAGTCCTCAATAATTATTGGTTTCCATCCAGGTACTTCAAAGTCATGACTAACAACTCTAGTTCCTGGTTTAAGTTCACGTTCAAGCTTTGGTTTAAGCCTCTCATTAACGCTTGTTAGTAGGTATAGTGTAACCACATCTGCGTCAGATATGTCATAGTCAAAGAAGCTTCCATGAAGAACTTCAACTTTATCTTCCAAACCTAAATCTCTAATTCTTCTTAGACATTGCTCATATAGGTCTTTCCTAATTTCTATACCTACAGCACGTGCTCCAAATTCTCTTGCAGCAATGATTAGTACTCTACCATCACCACAACCTAAGTCATAAACGATCTCTCCTTTTCTAACATTTGCTAGTTGAAGCATTCTTCTAACAACTACTTCAGGACTTGGCACAAATGGTACATCATAAGGCATAATCTTACTATATTACGTTGTTTTAAAGTTTATATCTTTTACTCAAGAGTAATTGAATACCATGTTTCAAAAACTTTTCTTAAATATCTTAACTCTGACTTCATCATTAGCAAGCTCAATGTCAAGATCAATAATACCATAACTTTTCAACTTTTTAATAATGTATATACATGACGTCTTATCTTGAACTTCGTTAAGTAATTCATCAAGATATTTGCCATGACTAATGATGTTTAGTATTTTCTCATCATCACTAGTTAGTGCATATGTTAATTTTTTGCCTAAGTAGCGGTTTAGTAATTCATCGATTCTAAACTTTACTTCTACTAAATTTGCAAGAATTGTGTAATAATCTTTTTCTAAGTCTAAAATTTTGGCAATTAATTCGTTTCCAAGACTTGTATCGATATTATTTTGAATAAAGTTTAATAATTCATTAATCTTGTATTTGAGAGACATTACTTTCTCAAAATCTTACCTAGAATATTCCTAATATTTTCTACACTCACGATATAGTGAGTATACTCTACTAAGTATGTCAGGATGAGTTGAGAAGACTTTTTGAAAAGTACTTAACCAATTTCTTAAAAGTAATTCCTTAATTGCAATTCTCCAGCCTATCTTCAATAGAGCTTTTGTAATACTAATGAAGTTAGTAATCTTTAATGCATACTTATCAGCTACATATTCGTATCTTCTCATCACTTTAGCCAGCAGGGCGTAGTAGGAGATGGAGTAGAGAATGAATATAACCATTATGGTAATTACGTTCATGTGTAGATAAAATATGCACAATATCAGGATTAGTATTTTTAGGAATTGATCAAGGGATATTAAAGTCAGTAATTTTAAGCTATCATTATTTTTAAGATGCGAATATTCATGTGCAAGAACAGCTAATAGTTCATCATTTCCTAATTGAGCTACTAACTTTGTAGTGAGTAGTATGATGTTTTTAGTAAGTAATTTTATAGAAGCTGCATTACACTTATTAGAATCTACAAGATATACTTTAATCTTGCTTAAATTCTTTGAAGATAACTTGCTAAGTAAATTCCTAATGTTAATTCGCTCAATCTGAACATTCTCTACATACCTTCTAGATCTAGACAGATTATTAACTATTCTAAATAGCACTTTCAATTTCGCACTCCTTAAAAGTCTCACTAACCTATTAATGATAATGATATTAACATCATCTTTCAAGTTAATTATTACTTTCTCAATTACTGCATTTGAGAGATCAAATTTGAAGAACTTACGAGCAATTATTGATAGGTAAATTAGAGGTATAATTATTGGCAATGTTATGATAGCTAGAAGTATTGGGAAGATGTTAATACCACATATAGGCAAGAATATAACTATTGATAGAAGGATTATTGAGAAAAAATTAACTACCATTATAGGTATTTGAATTTTTGTATCTTTAAGTTTAGGTAGGTCAGTACATCTATATACTTTACCTTCCTTTCTTATAAGTAATACTATTATCTTTCTGACTCCTTCAGTTCCAACATACTTGAGTATGGATGCGTATGTTAATTTTTTTATTAAGCCATTTGAGCCCCAGGAATTTAATATTAAATTATCATTAATTTTCAATTCAATACCCTCATCATTACTTTCGTATCTTAATGTACGTTCTGAGCTTCTATAGTGTTCAGCTATGTATATTATGTCTTTAAGTTGTGTAATGTTTTTTCTTAAATATTCAATAAATTTTGACTTATCTTTAATTAATTTTGATATTATGTTAGAATTTATCATTTAACTGCGATATTGTTAAGTTAATTTTTGAGATATTGTTTAAATTAAATATCTCATTACCGAACTCTCTCTGACCTCTAATGCTCTCCTCGATTATAGATAACACGTAATGTGGTTCATAAGTTTCAAGAACTCTCCAAAGGAAAGAATCTCTATAAAGGCCATACACTTTACCTCTGGCACTCTTCTTAATAACGTGTATTAATCTGTGTTCAACAAGTTCTTCGAAGAAATTTCTAATTATTACTGATTCAGCTCTTGGACTTCTACGTGTTTTGAAGGCTATTTCTTGAGCAACTTTTGCTGGTCGAAAGGTAACTACTTGACCTCTAGCATTTTGAACGAGATCTTTGAGGAACTGAATTACTAGTAATTTGACTTTTCTTGTATCAGTTATTAAGTAATTATTACTTGCCATTCTAACCGCTATATATTACACTGTTAATATTGATTAAATAATTTGAGTATAAGAAACACTAAGTACAGTCTGTCCATAGGTATCACGCTAATCCAGCATGGGTAGCGTTCTATTTCTTCTTAACTTGCCTAATTAATTCTCTAATTATTTCCTCATCAGCACGAAGTACATTCTCTAGTTGTTCAATCTTTTCTTTAAGTAATTTTATTCTATCTTCAATATCTTTGAATTCCTTTTCCACATTCTTACCTATGTCGACGTCATCGTTAGAGTCATTCTCAACCCTCTTGATCTTATATCTGTCCTCATGTTCTTTATTATCAAGTACTTTTCCCATATGCTCATCATTTTCAAACCTTGCCTTGGACTCTAATCTATCTAATACTTCTTTCTCATACACATCTCTATAATTGATGTATAGTTTAGGTATTGGTTTTAGTGAGGGTGTTATGGTTGATATTCCTCTATCTGTAATTACTATTACCTCATCATCTCTAGCTTTCTCTATAATTCTTCTTAACTCACTACTAATACTAACTTCATCTTCAAATTCTATTCTCATTTTGAAAATTACTAATGAGCAATGCTTTAGCAGATAGGTTTTTGGAAATTTATTACTTATCATTATTAATCTGATACCATATTTTCCAAGTTCCATAATGATGTGGTCAAGTATGGAATTTTGATTAAATAAGTTCTGAGCCTCTTCAACAACAATTACATGTTTGACTCCCGATGTGGGTATTCCTATCCGTAAGTACTTACTGTAAATTAGGGATAATATTAATGATATGGCAAGCTTCTTCTCTTCAATAATAGATAGATCACTTAGATCAATTACGTAATTATTCGTTAATAATTTATCAGCATCGATGACGCCTCTAGATAGGTTTGAAAGTACATACTCTAATCTCCTGAGTATTGCTGCTTTCATTTCGGCTTCGGTTCTTGTGGTGACTAGATATTCATCAACTGCTCTTATCAGGTCTTCGGTACTTTCATATTTACTTTCTCTTAAAATTCTGTAAAGCATATATATGCTAGGCTCATTCAATCCTAAGCCGTAGCCTAGAACTTCTGTCAAGACTTTTGTAGGTATCTGATTAATTGGTATGTATAGACTTTTGTACGGAATTGTTGGTAAGTAATTTAGATACTCTCCATGCCAGTCAAAGATAGTAACAATGTACTTCTTACTTAACTTAGGAATTAATGCTCTTACAAGTGATGATTTACCACTTCTCGTGGGACCTACAATACATAAGTGTTTATTAAGTTCAAGTCTGTAAGGTATTAGAAATTTCTTACCAATAGTTACAGAATCACCCTTATCTTTAAGTGATGATATTGCTAAGATTGACATTAATGAAGCAGCTAACAGTAATTCTATCATTACTTCTCAATTAGGAATTATGTTAAAAATAGTTATAAGCCTCTAATCCAGTAATATTTCAATTCTTTATATAGGGTCTCTAGACTTAATAATTTTAAAATCTTAATTAACCATTTTGGATAGTACGATCTAAACTTCCAAAATCTCTCATCAATCAGTATAGCTATTTTTTTATGAACATCTAAATCTCTCAGTAATCTACCAATAGCTTGAATTGTCAACGATATGGCTGGAAATAAGTATGTTACTTTTAAACCATTAATGCCGAGCTTGTTGTAGATCTTAACTTTAAGGTTATTCCAATCATTAATTTGAGGTATTGGAAAGCCTACAAGAATTACTCCAAGAAGTTCTTCACCTTTAAAGTTTAGACCTTCACTTATAGGATTATTTATGTAGCTTAATCCAAGACACCTCTCTTTCTTACTCATGCTCTTAAAGTTCTGTAATTGCTTCTTAGATTCCTCACTACTCATCATTACGTAAATCTTTGTATTTAGCTTGCTCAATTCATTGAAATACTTATCTGTAAAGTACTTCAAGTATTCACGACTTGAGAAAAGTATTAAGTGCCCACCAATTAGTGGTGAAGATTCTATATAATTCTTAATGATATTGAATATTGTTGAGAGATTTTCAGTAAGAAATCTATCTCTAAATGTCAATCTTAATCTCTTAATTACTACAATTTTCAAATTTCTCAATTGAGTATTGGATATGTCATGAATGTCTATGTATGTTAAGTTATCCTTAAGGAAGATTAAGTTGAGAAATTTTCTTGAAACTGATGCCGTTAAGAGAAATGCCTTTTCACATTTACTTAGTAATTGAATTATTGGTGTTATTGAGAGACATCTAAATTTTACAGTATCATCATTTCTACAGTAAGTAACTGTACATAAATCACTAGATAATTCGTTGAGTAATTCATTATTCACGACATTTTTAGCATATGCTCTCATATCCAGCATCGATACTGACGGTAAGATTATGCTCTCCTTATCATCGCGAACTTTCACTATTTTGTTTAGAATTTCTCTAGCTAACTTACTACCTAATCTTGCCCAATAAGTAATTTTGCTTAACGGAATTTCCTCAACATGATCTATACCGAATGCGATGTTGTGATATTCATCAATAATTACGTAGTACTTCTTATCACGTAATACTTTGAGTAGTATTGAGTAGAGTTCAGGATTTGATAGGTATGCATGAACTGTCACTATTATGGACTTATCACTAAGTTTTGATGTAACGTACTCGTAAGGACATACTTGATATTTAAAATAGAGATCTCTATAATTGTAGATATTCATGTGTAGTTTTTTAGATCTTGCATTACAGTAATTGTTTGATCTAAGTAACATGCAGTCCATGTATGATCTTGCCTTAAATGGACATAACTCATCTCTACCGAGTAAGAGTATTGTTTTGTCATGAAGATTCTCCGTAAGAATGAAATCATATATTTGGTAAGTCTCAACTTTAGACTTGGTTAGTATCAGTATAGTGGTGTTTAAGTGATTCTTCTTGAGAATTTTCTTACAGAGTTGAATCGCTAATCTCGTCTTTCCAAAGCCTGGATATGCGTTGAGAAGTACATATCTTGATTTAGAGTTTAGTAAAAGTTCCAACACATTAAGAAGATTACGTAATTTGAAATATAAGGAACTACAGTTCCTTAATGGTTTTTAAAACTGAAATTATTGTTGAATAAATTGATGAGTTGTTTTTAACCTCTTCTAATTCAAGACATTTCTCTAAAGTTTTTGTGAATAATCGATATACAAGTTCTTTAGGTAATCTCTTAATGGCATCCTTATAAAGTCTAACATAGTTGTCCTGTAGAAACTTTATAAAATCATCTACATCTTTCCACTCATCCTCTGCATACCTGATGACTGACAGTATTGTGTCTAAACTAAATCTCTCATCAGCTGAAAGTTGAGATTCATCAATCTCTAGGTAAGCTCTGTTTAGGCAAGATCTGACAAACTTGTAAAGTATAGGGTCTTTAACGAAATTCATTTCCACTCTTAAAGCTCTATACTTGATAACTTTTTATAAATTTCTAAAACCTTGATGTATGACGATTTAATCATCTTCATAATGCTATAAGGTAGTCTATACTTTCTAGCTAGATATAGTCCAGTAATAGTGACACCTCCAGGAGTTGCAATGAGTTCTCTAAGTTTTTCATAATTATAACCTCTTCTATAGAGTTCTACTGTTTCCTGAATTATATCTAAAGTTATACTTTTAGATAAGTCTTGAGGAATACCTATGAGTATGTTGCTCTCGATTAATGATTCAATCATTAAAGCTATATGTGCAGGTAGTGAGCCTATACTTACAGTTAACTGGTTCATAAGATCTTCATTAACTATATAGAACTTTCCATTTCTTGAAAAGATCTCTCTAACCGTCTCTACATCACTATCAGTTACCCCACTTCCTGGAGTAAAGACTGTCACTGCTATGCCTTCATAAAGACCTATATTTGTCATTAATCGTGCTATTCTTGCACTTACAACTCTATTAATAATTTGTAATGAGAGACCAGCAACGGTACTTATAAGTAGCTTATTATGGTTTAATACTGATTTTAACTCTTTAAGAACACTTATGGCCTGTAAAGGTTTGACACATAAGAAGATTACATCACTTTCTCCTACAGCTTCAACATTATTTTTAGTAATCTTGATGTCACGTAATGTTTTTCTTAATCTCTCAAGACTTTCAAGACTTTTCACTGTTGCTATTATGTTATGTCTAGGTATTTCAGCTCTTAATAATGCTTTAATAATTCCAAGACCAAGCTTGCCGGCACCAACTACAGCATATTTAAGATCAGTATATCTCATAGTTGAGATTTAGTGTGAAGTTATTTATTCAGTTTATCTGTGAAAATAATACACTCATCGGTGGTTTTTAATTTGTCTAGTAACTTAGCAATACCATGTCTCGAAGATCTGAGCTTGGAGTATATGGCGTTATAATGTTTGCATTGATTCTGCTGTTTATAATGCTTGGAACAGCTGCTGCAGCCAATGTGGCTAAAGTAATAGAATTACCAAACTATTACTGGCCTTTAAGTCTTTTCTTCTTAACCTTAGCAATCGGTATTCTCGCACCAATGGCTGGTGTAGGTGGTGGTGTGATTTTTGTACCTTTAGTATCAGCACTCTACACATTTAATGTAGATTTTGTTAGAGGTACCGGTCTAATTATGGCGTTTACCAGTGCATTAGCAGCTGCACCTAAGTTCTTAAGAACTGGACTCGCATCACTTAGAATAGCTCTACCTGTAGTTGCTGTTGCTGCTTCAACTTCAATTCTAGGAGCCATTATTGGACTATACATTACAGCCGCATATCCACAAGGTAAATACTACGTGCTCATAGCACTCGGCGCAATACTATTCTTCATATTTGCCGTCATGTTAACAGCTAAGAGAGTTGAATTTCCAGAAGCTGGACGTATTGATGGTATTTCCAGACTTCTAAGTATGAATGGTGCCTACTTTGAACCTACATTAAACAAGTTAATTGAGTATAAAGCAACAAGAGTACCTCTTGCATTAATTGCCTTTGCAGGTGTTGGATTTTTAGCGGGAATGTTTGGGCTAGGTGCTGGATGGGCTAATGTACCTGTACTTAACTTAGTTATGAGTCTTCCAATTAAAGTATCAACATCAACTAGCATACTCATAATTACCATGACTGACGCAACAGCTTCGTGGGTATACCTCTCAAAAGGTGCAGTACTACCATTACTAGTAGTGCCAGCTGTGACAGGTATGTATATTGGTTCGAGAGTAGGTGCAGTAACGGCAGTTAAAGCAAGACCAAAAGTGATTAGGTACATCTTTCTTGCTATAATGTTATTCGCCGCTGTTATGGACATATATAAAGGTCTACATGGACTTGGAATCGTATAGGTGAGAACATGAGCGTAGAGGTTGATAAGGCAAATAAGGTCTATGCTAGAGTAATTGAAGTACTTACACTTGCAGGACTAGCACTCATGATTGTAGGATTAGCGTTATATTTAAGCGGCGCCATGCCCGTATATGTTAGTCTTGATAAGTTAGCAGAGTATTGGGATGAAGAAGCACCAAAATTCTGGAAAATAGTTAAAGGTTTTGAACCTTCAAACTACGACTGGATATTTAAGAATTTAAGTTTTGCAGATATAGTTTCAGTACTTGGAGTAGTAGTACTACCTATAGGAGTTATTGTAGGTGTAGTTTCATGCTGTATTGCATATAGCGTAAGAAAGGACGTAATGATAGGAATAACAATAGTTGTACTTATAGTAATGTTAATAGCTCTGTTAGGACCATATATCGGAATAACAATTAAGCACTAAGCTCTTTAAAGACCTTTCAATTTAAAAATTGAGGATAGATGTTTCAGAATTTTTTTCAGTATGGATGCCTTTCTTCACTAATCAGTTCCCGAATTGTCATCACCATTTAAAAATCACTGAGTGTAAGAAGATAAAAGTGGAGTAAAATTCTTTACTATAGATGGTTGAACCCATACCTATATATGCAGAAGGAATTCACGTAATGAACCTCGATGGTAATGTAAGTCTGATAATAATTTTTGAATATCTTGACAAAGAGAAATACTATGCTAAGCTTGTAAAGAAAGGTGGATCTGAACTTATTAATGAATTGAGAATAGTTATGGAGAATATGCAGAAATTTCTTGATGAAGAGATTATCAAGATTAATGACGTAAAGGTACAACCAAAAGTACATGACGTAACTTTAGGATTTAGGGGAAGTATTGAAAGACCATACCTAGAATTTTACATATCATTGACAGGGGGTTTATTAAGAAAGGGATTAAATAGATACGATAATTGGTATGAGGAAGAAGTTACAGAATATGATTATGAGATTTTATGGATATTTCCTGAAAATTTCAAAATAACTAACTACGACCTTGGTGGTGAAAGTATAATTGTAGGTAGTGGAAATATTTTAAGAACAATAGTTAAGAAAGGGACTAAAGTTGGTGGTCATGAGTGGATTGAGTGGATCATACCCTGAAATGACGAAATAATTCAGTACTAGCTATATAATCTTCTCAAAAAATCCACAATTAATATCGATGATTAGGCAGATTTTGAAGAATAAGTACCTACTCATCATTTTCCTCATAGTGTTAACACTCATGATGATCATAAGTCCACAACTAGTCGTAGTATTGTTGATCATAGTCATTGCATATGTGTTGATTAGTAAATTCAAACCTTCAACGAAGTGGAAAGATCGTTCTGAGAAGAAAATTACAAAAGTTGTAACTAAAGTGCTTGATTTTGAACTTCTTGAGAGTAAGAAAATACTGATTAATTATAGTATTGGTGATGTTATTGCTAAACTTGGTAACTATTGGATACTTGCTATTCAGGTGAGCGAGTTAGATCAAGAAGTAACTAGTCAATTAATACATCTCAATTGTAGAATTGTAATATCTAAAAGTGAAATCTTAATCTTAATAGTCAGTAACGATATTGATGAAGTATTGACAAACTACAACATAGTTACATCATTATTAAACGTTAAGAATATATCCTTTAGACAGCTAAATCCTAGAGATACTGTATATGAGGTGTTTAGGTTATGGGGAATCATTTAAGTTCTAGTAAAGTTAAACGATTATTAAGACTCGCTATTGAGCATGGCTACATAGATTTAGAGAAGCTTAATGATGAAGATAAGGCAATAGTTAAGAGGCTTGTAAGTAATGGATACTTAAAACCTGCAGTAATACCTAATCATGAATTATTACCAGAACTTCTTAATCTTGTAAAGCCAAGAGTTGTAATGTTAAGTTTTTTGAAGTTAAAGATAGTTAAGTACTTATGCATATTCTTAACCCCAACTATACCTGCATACTTTACCATAAAGGCGATACTTGTTGGTAAATTATCATCAATAATATTCTTCGCAATCATTACACTACTAGTGATGTATCTTTCATATAGATACTTATGTAGACGTATTTGTAAAGCAATACTTTAAATGACAAGTTAACTAAGTCAATTTGAGAAGTTATGTTTAGTCTAGACTATATCGATGATGATTTAGTAGTTAAACTTGATAGTGATGTTAAGTTAATCTCTACAACTATTAATGGAGGTTTAAGAAGAAACGTAAAGTATGTGATAATTCATAAAGTTCCTCCAGACTTTAATGAGGATGCTGAAATTGAAATATGTAGAGTCTGTGAAGCTCATAACATAGATGTTAATGAATGTTTAGTTCTACTTACTGCTGTTAATCCTAAAGAAGCCACTATACATAGCGTTCACGAACCTGTAGACTTGACAGTAATTGTTACTTTAGGCTTGACAAACATGATTGGCATTATTGATGGTAATGTTCACTCTAGAATAGAGGATAGTTTAGGCACTATAAATCTCATCATAATCATTAATGATGAGGTTTGTGACTACGGACTTGTAGAACTTGTAAAGACAGTAACTGAAGCTAAAGTAGCTACTCTCTACGATCATGATGTTAGGTTTGGCCTAGTTAGAGCTATTGGTACATCAACAGACTCCATAACGATTATCTGTAGGGATGGTTGTAAGATAAAGTATGCAGGACCTATTACAATAATTGGAAGAGTAGTGATTAGAGCTGTTTATGAAGCTTTAAGTAGAGCTTTGAGCAATTTAGGTTATTCAAAGTCTAGAAGCATGATTAAGAGACTTGAAGAACTTGGACTAAGTATTGATAATCTTGTAGATACTGCCTTAAAACTCTTCATAACTTGGAATGACATCAATGAAGAGAAAGCAAGAGTTGAATTAAAGAACATGCTCAGCAAGATCTTAAATAACTTCAACATCGCATCACTACTCTTAGCCTTTATTAGACTTGAAGAAGATGGTATGAGAGGGTTAATACCTGGACTTGACTCTAACGATTATAGAAGAGATATTGCAGGACTTGTAGCTGATGAAGTTTTAGGAATAGCATTAGCAACATACATAAATGGCTGGAATGGTCTTCTCGAATATTATAGGTACGATAAGAAGAAGCCAGGAGTAATTTCTAGGTTAGGACCATTTCTAGATGATGCCGTAGCAGCACTTATAGGTGGAGTAACTTCAAGAATATACTCAAAGTATTGTGAATAAGTGAAGATCAGCCTAGAGTACTAATCATGAATCATAAGATCCGTAGCTCATCACTACACAATACCTGACTTCTCAATATTTAAAAACATTTAAGCTTGAACTTATGATGTATGAGTACTAGTGATTTAAAGGAACTAAGTGCAGAATTGAGTAAATGTAGTTTTTGCGGTTTTTGTGAATATAGATGTCCAACCTATAGAATTATGAAAATGAGACATTACGGTCCCAGAGGTAGAATTTTCATAATTAAACAAGTACTTAATAATCCAGAATTGATCAATGAGAAAGTATTTGAGAGCATCTTTACATGTATAACTTGTCATAACTGTATAGATCAGTGTCCTAATCAAATACACATAACTGAAATCATCATTAAGTTTAGAAAATTTTTAATAAACAAATACTTGAAGTAAAAGATAATCAAACACTAAAAATCACAAATAAGAGGGCCCGTAGTCTAGCGGTTAGGATGCCCGCCTCACGCGCGGGTGATCCCGGGTTCAAATCCCGGCGGGCCCACCAAGCTAAATACATGGGATAAATACTATCTTGACATCATCATAACATGTGTGCAGTAGGAATATTGAATATGAAGAATAAACTATTAAAGGGTTTAACTTTCTAAGTTTATGTTAAATGAGTCTAATTCTTCATGATGACTTACGTATCTTCAAGTTTATAGTTGGTAAGATTATGACTAACATGTACATACTTACTAGTGATGAGGAATTAATGATTATAGATCCAGGCGGTGAAGTTGAGGAAACCTTAGAGATCTTGAAGACTTTCAACTTCAAGAAAATTAAAGTAGTACTAACTCACGGACATCTTGATCATGTATGTTCAGTACATGTACTTAAAGAGAAGTTTAATGCTGAAGTGATGATTCATAAGGATGATTATGAAATGTTAGTAGGCCATAACGTTCATGAGGAGATAGGTAGAGTAGTTCCTGGATACTTAAGTATATGTACAAGCTTCAAGCCAGTAGAACCTAACGTAATGTTAAGCGATAATTACATCATTAATTTTGGAAAGTATGAGTTTAGAGTAATTCATACTCCAGGACATACTAGAGGTAGCTGTATTATCTACTGTGAAGATCTTAACATAGCATTCACAGGTGATGTCATTTTTAGAAATGGTATTGGAAGAGTAGATACTCCACACTCAAATGTTAAGGATATGGCCAAAAGTATTGAAAGAATACTTACCACTTTGAAAGAGAATACAAGAATTTTTCCAGGCCATGGAGAAGAAACTACACTATTAAGAGAGATTAATTTTCTACTTCAGATAGTTGAGGAATTGAAGCGTATATGATAGATTTAGTCTCTGTAATTGTCATATCACTACTTCCAGGATTTGAAGGAAGATATGCAGTAGTTTATGGCTTACTTAAAGGTTTAGATCCTCTCCTAGTGACTACAGTATCAATGGCGTGTACTGTAATTCTCAGTGTAGTATTAACACTGCTTGTAAGTACTTTAGATAAGATGTTGAATCATCTAGTCTTAAGTAATTCATCAATCAGTAAATTTGTTAAATATTATCTTGAACATGTTAATCATGTGAGAAATAGAATTAATGCGAGGATTCATAAGTACGGAATCTTCATACTTGTACTGTTTATAGCAATACCAGTTCCAGGCACTGGTGTATGGACTGGAGCGTTAGTAGCGTATCTACTAAAATTGAGAGCTAGACAAATATTAATATCACTTATATCTGGAGGTATCTTATCCATAATCATAACGGCAAGCTTATATTTCTTTGGAAAAGAGGTAATTAGTATATTAATGCGATGAGGACTCTACGCTCAGAAAGAATGAAGAATGCAGTCAGCGCTGAATATTATAATCTCTTAAAAGATTCTACATAAGTAAGAACCATATATTAACCTCATTAATGTTGATTGAGTAGTAACTTATGAGCTTAAGTTTTCGCTTCACCATACAATACTTCAAGTAGATGTTTTAAACGAGAAATTTTATCAGCAAGCACTTCAGGTGTTATGAATACTACATTTTCTTTAAATTTTTGTTTAATTTCCCTTAATACTTTATAGAAACATCTCTGAACATCTTCATTAGGTACTTTATGTACATTCCAGTGTACATGTACATCATGTATCATAGCATCTCTAAGAATGCTCAATACTTTATTAAAGACAGACTGCACAGACTTTGTACGGCTAGCTTCTTGCCATGGATCAATAGTTATGCCTACAGGAATCTTACTTTCCAACTTATTTTCAATAGTACTTTTAAGAATATGCCAGAAATGTGCTAGCTCTTCTAAGGTAGTAATTGCTTGTGGTAAGTTTTTGAAGATACTTGACCTCTATTCTCGACAGTTACGCGAATTTCTACTTCAGGATCGATACGTGAGATCTTGTTTAGTAAATCTTTAATAAATCTAATCATACCGTCAATTATTGAAGGCCAAGTATGAACTCCTCTTTCAAGTTCCGAAAGCTTAATTGTCTCAAAAAACTTGCCACATTTTATAAAACCTGGATGGAATTCAATTTCAAGAGTTTGAATTCCAACACCATATCTTCTTAATCTTTGTATATAATTAACTATTTGCTCTACGTAAACATCTATTAATTCATTCCAATTCCAAATCATACATTGATATTCTGTATGTATTACTATGGAGATGGCTTCACGTTTAGTTAAGCCTGTTTTGTTAAGGATTTTCAATATCGTTCTGACACTACACTGATTTCCTTCAACATATCTTCTCAATCTATTCTCAATATCGGCAATACAACACTTAAAGACGTGATCTTTCTTTATACAAACTTTATGATAAGCAAATGGTTGAAAGAATGATTTATGTTCTCGAACTATTTTATGGATAATACTCCATAGTTCATCACTGAGAAATATATTGAAGATGGGTATTGCTATTAGTAGAGTCATAATGATAAGAAAAAGTTAGAAGTATTAAACCGTATATGTTAAGAAGTCTTAAGCTGATAAGTCTTAACCTAGTTGTTGTATTATTTAATTGATTAGTCGAAACAACCAAGCTTATAAATTGTCTTCTCTATGATATTGATATGTTAAGTATTGGTGATAAATTCCCTGAAATAGAAGTCGTAACCACTCATGGAGTGTTAAAGCTACCTTACCACTTTAGAGGTAAATGGTTTGTTCTGTTTAGTCATCCAGCCGATTTCACACCTGTATGTACTAGCGAATTTGTTGCTTTTGCTATGAAGTATGAAGATTTTAAGAAGTTAAATACTGAACTTATTGGTTTAAGTCTTGATCATATTTATAGTCACATGAAGTGGATTGAATGGATAAAAGAGAAGTTAAATATTGAGATATCCTTTCCCATAATTGCAGATCCTAGAGGTGAGGTTGCTCAAAAACTTGGACTTATTCATACACAATCAAGAATGAATACAGTTAGAGGTGTGTATATTGTTGATGATTATGGAATAGTTAGAGCTGTACTTCTCTACCCAATGGAACTTGGTAGAAATGTTGATGAAATATTAAGAATGATAATTGGATTACAAGTAGCTAGTAAGTACGGTGTTGCCATACCTGCAAATTGGCCAAGAAATGAATTAATTGAAAGCAATGTAATAATTCCACCACCTAAAACCATTAAGGAGGCTCATGAGAGAAGTAGAATGTATAAATGCTTTGATTGGTGGTTCTGCTATATAGAAGCACCTGAGGATGTAGAAATAGTTAGAAAGTATAAATGATTTAATTAATTTATCCAGCATCTCGATCAGGTATTTTTAAAGTATTAACTAACGTAAAAATCATGACGACTCTACGCGATCTTCTCTATTCTTCAAAATATGTACCTGACGAACTTTCAGAAAAAGTTAAAACTCACGTACCAATAGTTGAAATGCCAGAGCAAGTCAAGGTAAATGAAGTATTTAAAGTTAGGATAAGAATTAATCATCCTTTGAGACATGACCATTCAATTAGAAGAGTAATGATATACTTTATTGAGGATGGTAAAAACCTTCCAGTACAGATAGCTTCAATAAATCTTGAAGCACCATATGCGGAACCTGAAATAGAATTGTCTATGAAGTTTGAGAAAGGTGGTTCAATAATTATTGTAAGTTACTGTAATCTTCATGGATTATGGGAGGAAGTTAAAAGAATACAAGTTATTGCTTAGGAAATTACTTCTCACTAAATTTCTTTCTATACAATTCTCAATACTTATTAAAATAATGAAGTAGAAAAACAACATTCAACCTAGTAAGGAATAGATAAAACATAGCTCCCATGGAGTATAGTCGATGTTTATTACATCATGATTATGTTCATGATAAGACAAGTTATTGCATGTGCTTTAAGTCAATTAATACACTTTCTTTTTCAACGTTGAAGTACTTATCCACATGTTTAAATTGATGTAGAAGGATGTAAGTAGATTCTTGTGTAATCAATTATAACGTGTTATGTTCATTCTTTACTCAGCATCTCTACCTCTCTTCACTTTTCTGGTAACCGTCGTCTCATCACTTTAAGTGACTATTCTAAGTTAAGTTTTATAAATCTATCATGTTCAGGTAAGTTTATGAGTAAGATTACGTATCCCATCTTAATTATTAACTTTAAGACATACATTGAAGCTACTGGTAAGAGAGGTCTTGAACTTGCTAAAATTGCCGAGAAGGTCTCTAAAGAATTGAATGTATGTATAGCTGTCGCACCAATAATTACTGATTTAAGATTAATTAGTGAAAACGTTGAAATCCCAGTACTTGCTCAAAGTGCTGATCCTGTAAATCCAGGTGCACATACGGGACATGTAACTCTTGAAGCTATTAAGGAAAGTGGAGCTGTAGGTGTTATTCTTAATCATAGTGAGAAGCCTTTAAGAATTAACGATATTGCGTGGATGATAGAGAAGGCTAAAAATTTAAACATGTATATACTTACATGTGCGCCAACACCTGAAACATCACTTAGTGTAGCGTCATTAAATCCAGATGCCGTTGCTGTAGAACCTCCAGAGCTGATCGGTACAGGTAGAGCTGTTAGTAAGGAGAAACCAGATGTTATTGTAAAGACCGTTGAACTCATCAGAAAGAATATACCTGAAGTGCATGTAATATGTGGTGCAGGTATTGAAGCTAGAGAAGATGTAGTTAAAGCTATTGAATTGGGAACTGAAGGAGTGCTTGTTGCAAGTGCTATAGTCAAAGCTAAAGACTGGTATGGCAAGATTAAAGAGCTAGCTGAAGGATTACTAAAATAGAGTAGTCATATAGGAGTAATGTATATGTGAAGTATACGTAAACGCAATACTATCTATGTGAAGAATCAATTACTTCGTAATGTAATTCATCATTAATGATTCTTCTATTAACTAACTTTCTATTAATTAGAGTTTCAACAGCTTTATACATGTGTTGAGGTTTAATATTCTTTGACTTACAATACATCATTAATTCAGTTTTACTTATCCTACCCTTAGCCTTAATTAGAGAGAATATGGTATTTACTATACTTTCAAGATCTTCAGGAGAAGTTATTGTCTTTTTCTCTTCAATGCTTCTCTTCTCCTCTTTCTCTTCTTCACTTATTAGAAAAGTCGTTATGGTTCCTGCAGGTTTTGACTCTTCTTTTTTCTTTCTTCTCTTACTCATACATTACCACACTTTAAAGATGTCATTAGTAATTATTTAACCCTTCCACTACTCACTAATAATTTCAACAATGACTTTTCTTGAATATCTTAATGCTTTTAATCTCTCAAGAACTTCTATTAAAAATCTTTCAAAATCTTCATTATTACAATTATATTCAAGCACTATTCTCATCATTTTATAATAGTTTACAGTAGTATTTTTAAGGAGCTACTTACCCTTACTTACAATTTCCCAAACCTTATCGAGAACCCTATACTTAATATCATCTATTAGTCTTAAATCTCTGAAGACACCTCTAGCTATAAGTTCTGTAGAGTCTGTATCTAGAGATAAGACTTCAACTTTGGCATCTTCAACGCCTAACTGCGTCATATAGTCTGTTAGTTTTACTTTAAGTAAGTCTATGTTCGTCTCTTTAGGTACCTTAAACTTAACCTGCAATTCTATACCTTCCTTTGCAGGTATTCTCTTAATAACTCTCTTAACAAGTTTAGTATATGGTATGTGTGCTAGCTCATTTCTCGAATTTCTAACAACAATTCCTAGACAGGTTGTCTTTACAACGTAACCTTTAATACCATTAATCTCAACGTAATCTCCAAGGCCAATTCTATATTCATCAATGAACTTCATAACTTGACCCGTAAAGTATTCCTCAATTATTGGCCTGAGACCTATGAGTGAGATGATTACAGTTAATACAAGTAGTGTTAGGGATGCTAGATGTTGACCATATATGTACATTAAGATGACAAGTAGTATGAATGTTATACCAACTCTACTGATTAACTTTAACTGTACAATATCTCCTCTCTTAAGGCTTTTTAATGGACTAATTAACCACTTATTGATTGCTTTATCTAGAAGTATTCCTACACATACAATTATGACGCCTATAAGTATTGAAGTTAATGCACTATTTAGCTCCATACCTGTGCTAAGAAGCATAGTTTTAGGTGACCTAGAGTGATGTTTTTACCTAACTTAAATACCTAACTTAACATTACTTGAAGTGTTTTTGAACTTTCTAAAATTAAAATTTTCTATACCTTAACTATAACCTTCATACCTGACTTACTTGAAGCTACTTTAAAGGCTTCAACACCTTGATGCAAAGGATACTCGTGAGTAATTATTTCATTAACTTTAACTATGTTTTTCTGAATCAATTCTATAGCCTTCTCCCAATTATGTCTTAATCCACATCTTGAAGATACTATCTGTACTTCCTTAACTACCATATCTGTGTAGTCAAATTTTACCATCTCTCCATGTGTCGATTTTGCTGCAATTACACCAGTCGGTCTTACTAGCTTTAGAGCTAAATTTAGAGCTTCTGGATTTCCTGTAACCTCAATGACGAGATCAGCTCCAGTTTTGGTAATTTTAAAGACTTCATCGATGATGTTAATCTCGTTTAAATTCAAAACATAGTCTGCACGGTTTTTGAAATATTTCAATCTCTCCCATCTAGTACCAATAATGATGGTTGTGAATCCCCTAAACTTCATTACTTGATTCATTAAGTATGCTAATGGTCCTTGACCGAGAATGACAACATTATAACCTATATTTAGAGGTAGCAGATCTATAAGTCTTAAACATGCAGCTAATGGTTCTGTAAAGACAGCTTCTTTAAGATCTATAGATACTTCATGGATATTCTCGATAGGAACAACCACGTACTGCGTCATACCACCATCGATGCTTATACCTAAAGTTTTTCTATTGATACAATGTGTATAGTAACCTCTAATACACATTGGACATCTCTTACATGTAATATTTATCTCAGTTACGACGTTTCTTCCAATTAAGTCCTTACTAACATTGGCACCTACATCCTCAATTACTCCTGAAATTTCATGACCAAGGATTATTGGTAACTTTCTCGGTCTTAATTTACCTTTATAAATTGCTATATCAGTACCGCAAATACCAACATATTTGACTCTTATTAAGACGTGATCTTTAGGTATGAGAGGTTCTTGAACATCTTCTAATCTTAAATCTTCAGGTCCATGTAGAACTAGTGCTTTCATATTCTTAACTATTCCGTAAAAATTATTTAGACCTATGTAGTGATTGTGCTTGTGAAAAAAGTTCTCATTATACTTCACGGTTCTAAAGTTTACAGTACTGAGGATACCATTAAGAATTTCATAGGTAGATTAAGTAAGTGTTTAGAGAAAATATTCACAGACATGAACATTGAGTACGCATTACTTACTCACAATCTAGATGATTTAAAGTTAAAGATCATGAAGGCAATTAATGAAGAGAAGGTTAGGGAAGTACTTATTTATCCATTACTTGTAGTTCCTGGTACTCATTATGAAGATGTTAGGAAGTTATGCCATGAAGTTTCTAATAAGTATGGGATTAATATTAAGATTTTAGATCCACTAATTGAAAATGAAGAATTTGTAAGATATGTTGCATCAACATTAATTAAAGAGTATAGTCTTGACAGCATCTCTAATGATTTATCAAGAACTCTAATACTTCTATATGGTGATTACTACATACCTATAAGTATTGAGATGAATACCAACATGGAGAGCATAATTAATGCTGTAAGAAATGTTAAGTTCATCTTCACCGATGATGTTAAGGTCTTATCATTCATAGATACTAAGTACTTTAAGCCTGGGGTGAAAATTGTGTGTGAGTGTGAGAATGTTGAGTATACTGAGAATAGTTTAGTGATCATTACTTCACATACAAGATTATTATCAAAGCTTATAAATATGATTAATACAGGTTTAAAACCAGGAATCATCATTGTAACGGCGCCAACACTATCTGAAAATGATCTTAAACTTAAAGTTAGACTTCTAGAGTATGACTTTCCAGTAGTTGTTACTAATAATGTTAGAGGAGGTCCACATATTGCTGGAGTATTACTTAACTACTTCCTTAAGCAAGTAGTTACAGGGTAGTGTCTGATATGTCATCAAGTAGTAAGAGAGGATTTAAAGAGATGACTATTCTGGAACATTTGACAGAGTTAGGTAAGAGATTGAAAGTTGTCGCAATAGCGTTCATGATTGGATTTCTAGGTGCATGGTTACCAATGCCAAATCCTTACTACTCAATTGTCGACTACTTTAGAGAGTTTATTCATGGATTCTTTACTCTTGAATATAGACCCATAGCTGCGTGGATATTTAATGCTACTGTTATGTCTCAATTACCTGAACATGTACGTGTAATACCTACACATCCACTTTCACCATTAGTTTTAGCTTTCGAGTTAAGTGCACTTATTGGTATTGTTGTTGCAATGCCAGTACTTCTCTACGAAATTTATCAGTATGTAAAGCCTGGCCTATATAGTCATGAATTGAGAATATTTAAACTATACTTTCTAAGTGCTGCATTACTTTTTGGTGGTGGTTTAGTCTTTGGGTATTACGTTATATATCCTGCCATTATTAGACTATACGAGTTTTGGTGTAACTTGATGAATTTAGAATCTTTCTTAACAATTAAAGGTCTCATGGATACCTTCATAGGTACATTAATATTTTCAGGAATCATATTTGAGACACCTGTAGTTATGGCAGTTTTGACTCATCTTGAAGTAACATCACCAAAAGCATTTACTGAGTATAGACGTATAATTTACTTTGTAGCGTTAGTATTAATTGCCATCTTTAATCCAGACCCTACAGTCGTTACTACCCTGCTATGGTTCTTTAGTTTTGTAATTCTTTATGAAGCTGGTGTTTTTGTATCTAAAAGAATTTACAGAAAATTAAGAAGAACTAGGGAGATCTAGAAAATCCTTAAATTTTTAAAATCAGTCATCTCTTTATCATATGAATGAGTATCTAGTTAGTAAAATTGAATATTACGTTAAGGAAATTCTAAAACTTCTAGGTGAAGATATTGAGAGACCAGGAATCAGAGAAACTCCAAGAAGAGTTGCACAAACCTTACTTGAATTAACTAGAGGCTTAAGAGAAGAGGAACCGCAAGTTAAATTCTTCCCCATAACTTACAAAGTTGAAAATTCTTTAATTATTGTTGAAGATATTCGATTCCATAGTCTCTGCGAACATCATCTACTACCAATCATTGGCTCAGTATCCATAGCCTACATTCCCGAAGGTCTTGAAGTTCCTGGTCTTAGTAAAATTGCAAGATTAGTTGAGTGGTACTCTTCAAGATTAATCTTACAGGAAAGATTTACTCAAGAACTTACACATTACCTATTCAGAAAGTTAAATGCAAGATTTATCTACTGTAAGGTATGTGCAGTACATTTATGCACATTAATTAGAGGTGTTAAGAATGAGTCTATGAAACTTGTAACAGAGTATTGGTATGGAGATACCACTAACGTAAATTTAGATGAAGTAAGAAAAAGTGTTAAATGTCGAATAAACTTAAAGTAATTGATAGTAATGAAGGAAAGTATAGTAAGTTCAATAGAGATCATGACATACATACATGCAACTGAGGATGAAGATAAGGTAATGAAGGCTCTTGAGAAGTTAGTACCAAGTAATTACCGTTCGCTCATTAAAATTGAAAAATCATGTAGTTACGGTTATTTTGGCAATGAAATTAAGATTGTGAAAATTAAAGTTCAAAATAGTCAGCTCGCAAATAATATAATCAGTCATGTAGTATCGATGCTAGATAATCTCGATAAGCAAATCATTAAGACTAGTTTTGAATCTAGATTTGAAAAGTCAAAACTCTACTTAAGAATAAATAAGCAAAGTCTATACTTAAGTAAGCCTCAACTAGATGAAGGTGATGATGTTGTTAAGATAGTTATTGGTTTTAATAAACACAAGATCAGGAATTTAAGTTCAGATAGATTACTTAAAGAGTTAGGGATTGATTAATTATGAAGTGTGTAGAGCTTGTACGTGACTTTAAAGATAAGATAAGTGAACTTAAACAGAAAGTTCAAGGATACTCATCCAAAGTAGTAATTAATTACATCATTGAAGAGCTGGAAAGTGTTGAGTTAAGTGAAGATTATTGTTTAGATTTTATGAATTATATTATTAACAATGTGGAGAAGTTTCTAATAAGTGAAATTGAGGAGTTACAATTAATTAAAAATTTAATCAAACACTACAGAGAGGTTATGAGTAAATTATGAATGTTGTACTACTTTCAATTAAGCCTAAGTACGGAAAAGCAATTCTCAATCAGATAAAGAAGTTCGAGTTAAGAAAATGCGTAGGCAAACCTATAAGATCAGGTGATTTAATTATCATGTACTTTACAAGTCCTATAAAGGCTGTGTCTGGATACTTCATCGCAGGTAGAGTATACATTGAACATCCTGAAGTTCTCAAATTAATTATGAGTAAAGTTGAGAATACAGGTATTGATGAAGAGGATTGGAGTTATGTTGAGAATTATCCGAAAGCAATGGCTATAGAGGTAATTAATCCCAAACCATGCAGACCTGTAAGTCTTGAAAAACTTAAACAACTAGGAATAACACCGCCGATGAGTTATATGTTCTTAAAGCATGATAAGGCTAGGCAATTGATTAGAGAGTGCATAGTTGAACTTCATTAAGAACCTTACTATAAATTCACACATTAAAGCAGTAAATATATTAAGCTAATCATGTTCAAATACGTGATGAAAGAGATTAGTGCAGAAGTTATTAAAGCTCTAATTAAAGAAGGTAAGAGAATTGATGGTAGAGGTCTTGAAGAACATAGACCTATACGTATGGAGGTAGGTATTTTAAGTAATGCTGATGGTTCTGCCTTAGTATCTTATGGAAATACCACAGTCATAGCTGCAGTCTATGGACCACGTGAAGTACATCCAAAACATATAGCACTTCCAGATAGAGCAATACTTAGAGTACGTTATCATATGGCTCCCTTCAGTACAGCTGATGAGCGTAAAAATCCAGCACCAAGCAGAAGAGAAATTGAGATTTCTAAGATCATTAGAGAGGCACTTGAACCAGTAATTCTCCTTGAACAATTTCCAAGAACAACTATTGACATTTTTCTCGAAGTTATTCAAGCAGACGGCAGTACTAGAGTAACGGCTATAACAGCAGCAGCACTTGCACTTGCAGATGCAGGTATACCTATGAAAGATTTAGTTGTAGGTATCTCTGTAGGTAAGATTGAAAATGCAATAATAATCGATCTTAATGGTATTGAAGATTACTACTGTGATGGTGATATGCCTTTAGCTATAATGGGTAGTAAAAAATTAATAACACTCATGCAGGCTGATGGATCGTGGAGTATTGATGAAATTGAGAGGGCTTTAGAGCTAGCTTTGAAAGTATCAGATCACATATACAGAATGGAAAGAGATGCCTTAAAGGCAAAATACATAGAAGTTTCAAAAAGTATTTCAACAATGTAATATTTCTCAATACTGAATTTTCGAGATTATGGATCTCATAAAATATGTAGATTTCAAAGAAGAGTTGAAAAGAAAATTAGAAGAAAAGTTACCTAAAGAATCCATAGTTAAGGCCATTAAAGATCATCACTCAAAGAGATTACCAAGACCTTGCGGTATGACGATTCATACAGGTATTGGTTGCTCACTTGCATGTAGATATTGCTACATCTATGATATGGGATTTCCAGGAAGAGTAACACCATATCCATTAAATGCTTATGAAATGCTCTATGCCTTAACGATAAATCCATATGTAGTTCTTGGTAAAGGAGGAACAATGCTTGCACTTGGAGCTGTAACTGAACCTTTTCTACAAGATACTAAGTATAGAACTTTTGAATACTTGAAAACTTTTGGTGAGCTTGGAAATCCAACACAAGTAAGTACAAAAATGATACTTAATGATAATGATATAGACTTAATTAGAAATTACATACCCAATATAAGTTTCCTAATGACTATCATATGTATAAGTGATTATAAGAAACTTGAACCTAACGCTCCAAGCCCAATTGAAAGATTTGAGACAATTAGAAGATTAAGAAGTAGAAACATTCATGTAACACTATTTTTAAGACCAATAATTCCAGGATATTCAGATAAAGATGCTAGAGAACTTATCAAGTTATGTCTTGAATATAACGTTAACTGTATAGTTTTAGGTACGTTAAGAATAACTGAAAATATATTTAAAAAGTTAAAAGCAGTAGGTATAGACTTATCAAGTAGAGTTGAAAGGTTGAAAGGAAAAGAGCAAATACCCATCAAGGCTAGAGACTTGAAAGAGAATATTAAAAATCTGGCTATTAAGGCAGGATTGAAAGTATATGAAGCGGCTTGTGGTGCAAATATGGAAGCAAATAATCTAGGCTGCATAGCCTGTCATTATGGTCCTTGTGGAAATCTTGAAAACCTACCTGATATCAACATTAAAGAGTTGAAAGAGCTTTTAAAAAGATTAGATATTGATGCTGATGTAGAATTTAGAAATCATCATGAAATTACATTAAGATTGAAGAAAGGTAATGACAAGATTGCTTATCACTGGATTAAAGAACTTACAAGAAGAAAAGTACTTATTAAACATTAATAGATCTTTAATAAATGATGAATACACACCCTTAATGACAAGTGATTAAACCGCCAGTGGACTGACTTTCAACTTTCTAAAAACCTATTAAATCAATACTAAGCCAAATTCTGTCAATTTCTCAAAATCTTTATCTTTACTCTTTAAAGGAATATTGTATACAATAGCTGTTGCACCTATTATTAAATTTCTAATATCAATCAATTCTCCTCTACGTTTAAGTTTTTTATAAAGTTTTGATACCATTAATACTACCTTATTATCTAATGGTATGATAAGTAGAGTCTCTTCAATACTTCTCTTCCAATTTTCTTCATTCTTAACACCTAAAAGAAATTCAAGTAGTGATATTACTGAAATCACATAATCCGGTTTCAATTCCTCCCTTCCTTTATGAATTTCAATTAATATATTAGTATCGATTAGTATTGCCATGACTTCACGTACTTAATTGCTTCTTCAATTGCTTTCACCTCCTCCTCACTTAACATTTTAATCTTATTTTCAAGTTCTTTCAACTTCATTAACTTTCTTCCTTTCAGAATTTCAATTACTTCCTTGAAAAATTCATTCCAATCCTTACTTCCTTTTAACTTCTCTAGTTCACTCTTTATCTCCTGACTTACAGATATTGTTGTATACCTCATAATTACATAATTATTTAATTACCTAATTAACTTTTTCACAAAGTCTTTATTATGAAGTCATAGTAATGTTTATTTTCCAGTTCACTTTTCTCTATCGTAATGAGTTACGTGAATGTTGATATTATCAACTCGTGCTATATCGTTATGCCTAATCTTGTAACTTTAATTACGAGTAAAAGACCTAATCGTGGTTTTAACGTCATGACTGCTAGTTGGGTAATACCGATATCAAGAAAGCCACCACTTATAGCTGTTGCTATTGCACCAACAAGATATACTTATGAGTGCTTAAAATATCATAAAGAGTTTACAGTATCTATTGCTGGTCCCGAGATGAAAGAACTCGCATGGTATTGTGGCACAGTTACGGGAAGGAAGGTAGATAAGGTAAAGGAGAAGAATGTAAAGTTAAGATCATTAAGTAAAGTTGAAGTTCCTGGAATTGATGGTGCACTAGCCATACTTGGATGTAAGGTATGGAATGATTATGACGGTGGCGATCATAGAATAGTAGTTGGTGAAGTAGTTGAAGTACTTGTAAGAGAAGGAGTTTTTAAAGACACTTGGAGAAATGTAGAAGTACTCCTCTACTATGGCAGTGGTAAATTCCTAAGTGCAAAAATACCCTAAGATATAAATGAGTATTAAGGAAGTCTTAATATCTATCAGGAAAGCTAACGACAAGGTGTATAGTGATGATAGTTATGACATCATGGCTAAAGCCATGACATTAATGCAGCTTGAAAAACTTAGAATCTTATTTATCAGGAACTTTATGAGAGAATTTCACAACTGTAAGAGGATTTTAGATATCGGTGCAGGTAATGGCTCTATGACTCTAGAGTTAATTAGAAGATATAGAGCACAATATGTACTTCTAGATATTTCCATTACTGGCTTAAAGAAAGCTCTTAAGAAATTGCCAAGTACGTTAAGTGATTTTGTAGTAGCTTCTGCGGAGTACTTACCATTTAGAAGATCTTCAATAAATGCTGTATATACAACCTTTGCTCTTAGGCAGATAGTTCTTGAAAAATTAATACCAAATGTTAAATATGTCTTAAAAAGTAATGGTGTTTTTGGTGTTTTAGATTTTTGGTTACCTAGTAACCTACTTGGTAAGATAATACTTCACGTATTTACTACGTTTATAGTTCCTTTAGAGGCTCTAGTAATTACTCCAAGAAATATTAAGGAGTATGCTATAGTTAGAAAATCCATCAAGTACATTCCTGAAGCTCAAGATCTGGTAAAGATTTTTAAGAAATTTTTCACAAAGGTTAATGTCGTATTTAAGGTTCTTGGCATTTTTATAATCTTAATATCTACCTTATAGTGTTAAGATTTCAGGAAACATTCTATACATTACTTCACCAATGAGTACAGTATTTCCTGCTGCACCTCTAATAGTGTTATGTCCAAGAACTAGATATCTTACAATTCTCGACTTCTCACTTGGCAACTTTACTCTACCTACAACAACACTCATGCCTTTACTGCACATTCTGTCAAGTCTTGGTTGCGGTCTATCAATTTCACCTCTGTAGATTATAGGTCTTTCAGGTGCTGTAGGTAGATTGAGTCTACTTATCGATGATTCGTAGTTTCTAAATACATCAATAACATCATTAAGAGTTACTTCTCTCTCAAGCTCAACATACACTGATTCTAAATGTCCATCAAGTACAGGTACTCTATTAGTTGTTGCTATGATTTCAAAATCTCTCCACTTAACCTCACCATTACTTAACGTTCCAAGAATTTTTCTACTCTCATTCTCTACCTTCTCTTCTTCACCTTTAATGTATGGTATGATGTTGTCTACTATTTGCATTCCAAGAACAGCATCACTACCAATACCTGCACCTGAGATTGCTTGCATGGTTGTTACGAAGATTCTCTTAATACCAAAATTATCAAGTAATGGCTTTAAAGAGAGTGTTAGTATTATTGTTGTACAGTTGGGGTTCTTTATGATGAGTCCTCGCCAATCCCTACGTCTTCTCTGTATTTTAACTAGTTCAAGATGTTCAAGATTTACTTCAGGTACTACTAATGGTATGTCAGGTTCAAGTCTTAGATTACTTGAATTTGAGATAATTATAAATCCTCTCTTAGCCAGTTCTGGCTCTATTTTTGAAGCTACATCACTAGGTAAGGCTGAGAACACTAAGTCAACTTTAGGTATTTTATCAATATCCATAGGTAACACTTCCATCTCTGCAAGATCTCTTGGCAACTCATACTCAATAAGCCACTTAACGACCTCACCATACTTTCTATATGCACTTTTCTCAGATGCTGTAATTACATCTAATTGAAAGAATGGATGATTATGTAGTATTTGTAGAAATCTTTGACCAACAAGTCCTGTTGCACCTAGTACAGCAACTCTTAACTTATCCATACACTTCTCAAGAAAAATATACTTAATACTTATAAGTGTTATGGTAGAGATGTGAATTTGAACGTAAGAGTTCTAGAATAGTAAATATTTTAAACTATCTGAAAATATTTTCAAGAGTCTAAAACATGACTATTAGAGTATTAAAATTTGGTGGTTCAGTATTAAGTTCAGGAAGAGATTATTTAAGAGCAGCTTACGAAGTTAAAAAATATCTTGATGAAGGTAGTAAAATCATTGTTGTAGTTTCAGCTATGAAAGGTGTTACTGATGATCTTTTAAGAATTATGGAAAAGCCAACTAACTGGTATGAGAGAGTAACTAAACTTCAGGAAAAACATGTAGAAACTTTAAAGACCATGAATCTTAATGATGAGTTATCAACAACAGTCTTCAGAGAGATTTCAACACTCTTCGATGAACTTATCAAACTTGCACATGCAATAAGTATTACTCATGAAGTTACACCCAGATTGAGAGATTATGTACTATCTTTCGGTGAAAGATTATCAGCCATCTTAATGTGGTCAGCACTTACCAGTATTGGTATTGAGTCAATATACTTGACAGGTAGAGATGCAGGTATAATTACCGATGAAAATTATGGTGAGGCTAAGCCAATAATGGAATTAACAAGAAGAAATGTTTCCGAAACTTTAACTAAGTACTTAAATGCTGATGTAGTACCTGTAGTTACAGGCTTTATAGCAGGCACTATTGATGGTAGAATCACAACACTAGGTAGAGGTGGCAGTGACTACACAGCAACACTCATAGCATCTATAATTAACGCTAGAGAAGTTGTACTATATACAGATGTGCCTGGAGTACTTACCGGTGATCCAAAATTTATGAGTAATGTTAAACTTGTAAATGAGCTTAGTTATGAAGAAGCTATTGCATGTGCACAATTAGGTGCAAAAAAGTTTCATCCAAGAACCTTCGAGCCCGTCATTGATACTAACATAAACACCGTCATTACATGTATGGATTGTAGAGATAGAACAGTCGTATCAAGTAGATTAAGTCCACCACCTGTAAAGATTGTTACTCTAATGAAGGACTTATCATTAATCATACTTAAAGGTGCAGCCTTAACGAAATTGAGTAATATAGTTCACATATTAGCGACACTATCTTCAAGAGATGTAAATACAGTATCGTTTATTCAACAACCAACACAAACAGCTACATCAATAATTGTTAAGAATGACAAGTTAAGTGAAGTATTAGCACTAATTAATGAACTGAAAAGACTTGAAGTAATTGATGATTATAATTACATAACTAACATATCAATAGTCTCTGTCATAGGCTATGGACTTAGAGATCCATCAGTAGTAGGTTATCTACTTGAGGATATTGTTGACATACCTACATACGGAATACTTAGAGGTCCTTACGATGTTAGTTTATCAGTAATTATTGATTCTGAAAATGCAATAAGACTTGCAGCTAAACTTCATGAGAGAATGGTTAAAAAATGGTGGATTAATACTTAAGATAACGTCATATCTTCAGAATTATAAACCACCTCATTTAAGATATAGTAATCTCTGAAGTATGCCTAGACTTGTAAGACCAAGAAGAGGCAAGAGGTTCTTTAAAGCTAGATGGAAGTGGCTTATCTGGTTTAGAAAGATGTACTGGAGATTTCAGTATAAGGAAATTCTGAAAAATTATCAATTAAAGTATAAGATATATAAGAGATGGTAATTGATGATTTTAGGTAAGTTATTTCATGAAGGATTGATAAGTGCTGGATTTAAGTCAATACATATTCCTAAAAGAATTCTTAGAAAGATTGAAAGTAGTGAAGCACTTCAAATTCTTCAATGGGTATGTGTATATCTACTCCTAAATAAGTACGTCTTATGTAAAGCTAAGAAGTCAGGTAAGTTACTTACATTTTTTCAAAATCTAGAAATAATTACGGAAGGAGAATCTGAAAGATTAGCTGAACTATGTGTTGAGAAGTTTAGTAAGTGTAGTAATGTCATGAATATTTATGAATTACTAAGAGAAGTTCCAAAATATCCAATGTTTATTATAGATCTATCTTTCTGGCATGAACATACTGAAGGAGAGAAGAAAGAGCTTGTTGAACAGATATTGATGAGTTTAAAAATTGTAAGATCTTTCTTATGGGATGAATGTCTAGTCATCACATCATCAAACTCTGAATTTGAATACTTGTTAAGCAAGTTTGCAAGAAACTTAATTCACAAGATGATCATTACCAAAGATAATGTATCAACTTACTTAAAGAAATTAATGATTAAGGAAAAAATCGTACCAGTAGTTCTTGATCCTGAAGCGATTCAAGATCTTACAATTCAAGATCTAAATCTATATAACATCTACATTCTTGGCGGTATTGTTGATAAGGAAAGAGTTGATAAGTATGGTACGTATAGACTTTACAATACTTTAAAACTATATGAGCTAAATATACCTAGAAGTAAAATTTCACTTAAAGGAAGCGTAATTGGCGTACCTGATAGGATAAATAGAATTATAGAGATAATCTTACTTGCAAAATATGTCCTAAATAACTTAGAGAAAGCAATACTGACAGTACAGTCACGACGTGACAAGTACTTAAGAGTCATTTACGAGATTCAAAAGTATGCAAGAAAAGTTAAAAGTAATGATAAAGTAATTCACATAGTTAATAAGGCCTTTCTAAACTATCTAGTCAAAACTTACAATATTGATGATAAGATGCTGAGTAGAATTTCTAAGAGCCTTAATCTTGAAGTTTTAGATAATGAACTTGAAAATATATTCAACAATTAGGAATAGCACGTTCGTACCTGTAAATACATACAGTAAATAGCCTAGAGTTATACTTACGATAAATGGTAATTGATAACTAGTTAAGACATAGTCTCTAATAGTTATATACCCTTCACTAATCCATTTAAGCAAGATATCTCTAGGATCTTCATCTACCACTCTTAACGACACTTTAACTATGATATTACCATTCTTAAAGTCTTGAGCTAATGTATATGCATGTGGTTTCTTAAAGATCTTGTATACTGGAGTGCATGTTAGTATCACTATGTACACAACTTTTCTTAATAAGTTAACACATAACCTACATTTATTGAAATTAATGAGATTGTAGATGATGTTATACATCACATAGATGAACGTAATCGTTAAGGCGTTACATATGATTGATAGTGAAGGAATGTTCATTATAGAAATTTCAAGACCTAAAGGTGGTATAGCAAGTGACAGTATAATTATTGACTTTGCATCTGCACCTCCCATGCATCTTGAGAGTAGTATACCTATACCTAAGAGAAGACCAAAGAGTAAACTAGTAATGTAGCATAATAGTAATTTATACGTGTATATGTAGTACATGTTTAAGATTATGAAGGGTATTGAGCATAACCATAAATAGTCACTAATTTCTCTAGTCTTAATATCCTGTATAGACGCGACTATATGAATAACACCGAGACCTACTAGTATGATGTTTAGAATTAGGTTTTGAAAATTCATACACTAACAATGTAGGTGTAGTGTTTAAATTCTTCTATAAGAAATCAAAGTGTGAAGCTTATTATTGATGATAAGGTCAGAGATGTGGGTGTTCGTGTCGGTATTGGTGTAGTCTTAAATGTAGATAATAGAAACTATCCTCAAGAACTTATTCAATACTTTAATGAAGTGATTAAAAACATTCGAAAAAGCTACTCACTAGATGCTCTCAAAGATGATCCAGTAATTAGAGCATATAGAGATTTCTATTGGAGAGTACTAGGTATCGACCCTACTAAACAAAGACCTTCACAAGAAGCACTAATCAGAAGAGTGTTAAGAGGTGAGGAATTACCTAAAATTAACCCTATAGTCGATATTGGTAATATTGTCAGTATCAAGTATATGGTACCTATAGGTATCTACGACATTGATAAGATTGGAAACGTAGATTTAATATTAAGATATGCTAGAGAAGGTGAGGAGTTCTACCCTATAGGCTCAGGTAAGAAAGTACTTAAGAGTAATCAGATAATTCTAGCGACAAGTGATGATAGAGTTATTCACGTATATCCTTATAGAGATTCAGAATTGACGAAAGTTACTGAAGATACAAGAAACATTTTAATAGTATCTGCAGGTGTTCCAGGAGTCGATGTTGAGAGACTTACAGGTTCTGTTCATGAGATTGAAGACTTGACTATCAAGTATCTTAACGGTAATGTACTTAAATATTCAAGTATAGTATCAACATATATGGAACTGCTCTAACTTTTTACTAAGCTCATTCTTAATCCTATCGATAGGTTCAATTACTATAGGATTAATACCTCTAATATAAGCTAATTCAAGACTGATAAGTCCTAGTAGGGTTATTCCATACATAATTACTGACAATTTATACTTACCCTTTAACTCAACTACTAATGGATCATAGTTGTAACTTCTAATGACATTTATAATACACTCAGTATGTATCTGATATTCAGTATTTAATATTGATGATGTGACCACTATAGGTATTACATTATCATGTTTTAACATGTGTATAGTGATGTCGTTATGTTCTGATTCAGGAAAAACTGCAACAATTGCTGCGACTTTAGCATTTTCATTTAAATCATTCTTAAATCTTAAACCAACACTAGCTATAGGTGACGGTACATATATGAGGGGAATCTTACCATTAATACTATGTGCAGCGCTTCGTACTAACTCCACTTCATTGATGACTTGTTTCTGAACTTCAATACTTTCATTAATTTCTTCATTACTTATGATTTCCTTTTCGTAACTTGAAATTATAGTTAATGTTGAGTATAGTAATGAAGGTAATCCATATCTTGGTGCAGTAGCTTTAGGTACATTTATTAATGGTATGTTGTACTTTCTACATAACTTCTCAAGAACTCCATCAGTAGTTATAGCTATGATGGGTAATCCATGTTTAAGAGCTTTCAAGGTAAAATCAATAGTTTCTCTAGTGTTTCCTGAATAACTGATTGAAAATATTAAGTAGTTACCTTTAGTGATGTGTCTTGGTAATGTAAAGTCTTTAATTACTATGATGTTCTTGTCAATTCTATCATAAGCTAAATCTCTAATGATATCACCAACAATACCACTACCACCCATACCCGAGATTACATAACCATCAAAGTCTCTATCATAACTTATGATTCTATTTTCATAATTAACTACGAAATTCTTAACATCAGTTTTAATTGCTAATTCTATAGCTCTTCTCGACAATTCATGCCAAATATGATAGTCTAGGTACTTACTCATTATAATCTCTAATAGTGAGTAGTGTAAATATAAATGTTGAGTTTTTAATTAGATAATCCTTTATACATAGTTGTAAGGTGATGTGTTGGGGATGATATTTAAAGTAGTAATTAATGATATTGAGATTACGAGAGATTGGAGCTGGGATAAGATCTACGAGGTTAAGAATGTTCTTAAAAAGTTAGGATTTAAGTGGACAGGTGAGTACTGGATTGGTAAGGTATACTCATTATCAAGTATTAAGAGAATTAAAGATCTTCTAGAACTTGATAATAAGGAAGTTGAAAGTATCATAAGTTCAATAGTTGTTAATAGTGAAGGTGGCGTTATTGGAATTGAATTACCTAGTTTTTACGAGTTTTCTGAAGAGTTAAAGAGCTGTGTACTTGACACTATAGATGATGTTCACATAGTGTCAATACCGTGCTACATTAGGAATTTTGTGAAAAGTGATAGGAAGTATATAAATCAAGTGAGTACTTTCAGAGAATATATCGAATATGCTGTAAGTGAGTTTAAAAAGATGATACGTAACTGCAGAATCATTGGCGATTTAGAATTAGCATTAAGTAGAAGTATTGAATATGTAATTTCAAGTCAAAAACTTCAACATCTCTTTGAGAGAAGAGTCAAATGGTGGACTGTACACGTAAATCTCAATTATGCAGAGTTGAATTTCCTAAGTAGAGGATTGAGAAGAGAACTTTCAGAATTAAAAATTGAGTACAATAAAATCGATGCCGAAGGTAGAATTTATCATGACTACATTAAAGTCGTTACGTTTAGAAAAGTAGAAAGAAGTGAAGGTATTAAATGGCTTATTGAATTTCCAGTATTTTTTAGAGACACCATTATCGACATTCTCAGAAAGTATGGATATATTGTCAAAGAGAATGAATATAGTGTTAGGAGGATAGTGATACCTAAAGACCAAGTTAAGCTATATTCTTTTCAAGAGGAAGCTCTTCATAAATGGTTAAGAGCTAATTGTAGAGGTACTATCATAATACCTACAGGTGGTGGTAAAACTTTTATAGGCTTAAGAGCAATTTCAGAGTTGAAAGTACCAACATTGATATTAGTAACTACTGAAGAACTTCTCAATCAATGGTATGATAGACTACTCAAGTATTTAGGTGTTAAGGCTGGACGATTAGGTGCAGGCTTTTCAGAAATAAGAGATGTAACAATATCAATTTATCACTCAGCAGTAAACAATATAGACGTAATTAAGGATAAATTTGATCTTGTAATTGCTGATGAATCGCATCACGTACCTGCCGAGACCTTCAAAGAAGTACTTTTTAAGGTCCAAGCGCCATACAGACTTGCTCTCTCAGCAACACCAACAAGAGCTGATCATAATGAAAAGTTGATATTCATTGCATGCGGAGAACCCGTATATAAGGTTAGTTATACAGACCTTATACGTTACGGCTTAGTTGTACCGATAAGACATTACAGAATATATACAAAATTGAATTCCGAAGAGAGAAAGATGTATGAAAAGGCAGGTAATAATATTATGCATTTAAAGGCTATTGCTTTTAAGGCACGCAACAAGATAAATATTGTTAAGAAGATTGTTGAGATGGAGTATGAACTTGGAAGTAAGGTTATAATTTTTACTCAATACATTCAACAAGCTGAAGACATATATAGAGAATTAAAGAGTTTAGGAGGTATTGCACTATTAACTTCAGAAACTAGGGATAGAGAGTCAATATTTAGAGCTTTTGCCAAAGGTAATGTTAGAGTCATAGTAACAACAACAGTTCTTGATGAAGGTATTGATGTTCCTGATGCAGATGTTGCCATTATAGTCTCAGGAACAGGATCACCTAGACAGATGATACAGAGAATTGGTAGAGTTGTCAGGGCGAGTGAAAATAAGAGAGAAGCTAGAATTTATGAGATTATCGCAAGAAACACTATAGAGGAAGCCTTAAGTAATTTAAGACATCCTAAACATGAAATTGAAGAGATAGAATGTAGGATAGTATTTGAGAATGAGTTAGATTTTCTCTTAAGTAAGTTGAAGAGTAGAATTATGAGTTTAAATAAGTTTTTAAAACTAGATAGAATTGATGAAAATTCTTAACGAAATCTTGAATATAGGATTACTTCAAGCACTTATCTACGTTACCTTAATTCTAGTATTCTCAACTATGGGTATAATGATTATGAAGTTTTCAACATTACTAGAAATTAGTGAAAAAGTCCTTCAAAGTCTAGATAATGAGATTAATAATCTAAGCAAGATATTGGGACTGTAGTTATGATGAGGTACATACTTGTAATTATAAACTTCATCATGGCGTTATCGATAATGTTCTTAGTGATCTTCAAAACATGTCAAAGTCTAGACTTAATTAATGAATTGTTAAAAATGTATATACAATATGTCGTTTGACTCCATTAATTATCCTGACATGATCATCACATCTATACTGCTACTCATACTTGCTGCTCTATACATTCAATTTCAAATAGCAATCAATAAATACTCCTATACATCATACTCTTTAGAGATCTCAACTATGAATTATATGAAATGTGTAAATAATACCGAGCCAATTGTTACTAATGCAATCGATGATGTAACTATCTTATGTCCTATTGTAAAAGTTAATGATGGTGTAGTAAGTATTGAAGTTAAGACAGGATAGACCATGTTTGTGAAAATAGTCATACCATTGGTGACGATCTTATTAATTCTGATAGTAGTGATCAATGGTTTGAATAGTACATTATGGTTAAAACTTCATCAAGTTCATGAATTAAGAAATTACTACCTACTGACTGTTAACTTATACTCAAAAATTAACTCAACTCTTGATAAAGTTTTAGATTATGAAATATGTAGAGCAATAGAAAGTGGGTATAGTGATTGCGAAGTCATTGCCAAAAATATAGCCATGATGATCAATAACGAACTACTTAAGGTATCTAGACATGTAGCTAAGTATAACTACACAATTAACTATGTCATAAAGACTTTCAAAATCTCCTGGGCAGATAATAAGACAATTCTCAAAATATACTTAACATCGAGATTAGGTAATCATAGTATCGATTCAGTCCTAATAGGAAGTTCGAATATAGACATTTGCGAATTATTAAGGGTAAGGATGAGAATTGTTAATCTTCTAAGCAGACATCTTGAACATATTGAGGTGAGTATAAGTAGTAACGATACTAGCATCACTTACAAGGTTAGAGAAATAATTTACACTAAGATCCGCAATGTGATTAAATCTATCAATACAAAGTTGAAACTTAATGTAAAGCTCTTAAAAGGCATATTCCAATTAGTTGAAGTTAACAATCAATCACTACTCTATGAAGGTTATTTGATGTTAAAAATAACATTAAGACAAGTCAATATTCATAAAAGCTTATGTAGACCCGAGATTACTAAGATTTTAAAATTGTCATCTAGAGTCAAAGTTGAGCTATCCAGTAAGTTAGATAAAATTCCAAAAATGATTAAAATTGTATGATGAGCCTAGACCAGTATGATAAGTGATTATGCTATCTCAACTGATAGTAATTCTCTTTTCTTATCATAGGTTAAGCTTATAAATAAGGCATAATATGGTCATTTAGGTGAGTATTATTGATTTGTTCACACTAGATGTTAAGTTCGATCTGATTAAGATTGAAGATATTGTTAAGAAGTTCTGGAAAGATAATCAGATACCTAAGAAGTGGAGAGAACAGCATAGCGACAAGTGGTTTAAGTTCTTAGAAGGGCCACCTACAGTTAATGGCTTGCCACACGCTGGACATATTAGAGGTAGAACGTATAAAGATGTTGTTCTACGCTTCTATAGGTTAATGGGTTATAACGTCTGGGCTCAAGGAGGTTGGGATGAGCATGGATTACCTGTAGAGCTTGAAGTTGAGAAGAAGCTTGGCTTAAGATCTAAGAAAGATATTGAGAAGATAGGTTTTGATAAATTCTCTATGGAATGTAATGAACTTGTAAATTACTACTTAAAAATTTGGCAGGAAGATGGAACTGAAAAACTTGCACTATGGCTTGACTTAGATAATGCCTATGAGACTAGAAGACCATACTATGTAGAGCATGTTTGGGCTTTCCTTAAAGAGATGTGGGAAAGAGGATTACTTTTCGAAGATTATAGAGTATTGCCCTTCTGTCCAAGATGTGAGACGGCGCTTAGTGATGCAGAAGTTGATCAAGGTTATGAAGATAGAGAAGATCCTTCCATCTTCGTTAAGTTTCCACTAATCGATGAGGAGAATACTTATCTAGTCATATGGACAACAACACCTTGGACTTTAATCGATAATGAGGCTGTTGCTGTTAATGCAAGATTTAGATATGCTAAAGTTGAGGTAGAGCTTGATGGAAAAATTGAATACTGGATTCTTGCTGAAGATTTAGTAAACATACTAATGGGCAAGTTTGGTATTAAGAACTTCAAGATAGTTCAAGTAATGTATGGTGAGGACTTAAAAGGAAGAAGATATAGACATCCCTTCATAGATGAAGTTAACATTCATAAAGAGCATGATGATAAGGCACATTATGTAGTTACAGCAGACTTTGTAACACTAGAAATGGGTACAGGACTCGTACATATAGCACCAGCACATGGTCCTGAAGACTTTGACATAGCTAGGCAGTACGGTATACCTATAACCAATCTAGTACACATCAATGGTGTTTTCGATGAGAAGGCAGGAATTTTCGGTAATAAGTCTTGGATTGAAGTTTCCAAGATGGTTCTTGAAAAGTTGAAGGAGAAGAATTTGCTTATTCATGAAGAGACTATTATTCATAGTTATCCACATTGTTGGAGGTGTGGAACACCACTACTTTACTTAGCCAATAGACAGTGGTTTCTGAAGGTGAGCACTATTAGGGATAGAATGGTTGAAGAGTTGAGAAAAGTCAAGATATATCCTGAGAATCTTAGAGATAGATTTGAAAATTGGGTTCAAAATGCTAAAGACTGGACCATCTCTAGAAGTAGAGTTTGGGGTACACCCTTACCAATATGGAGATGTCGTGAAGATCCCGAAAAAATCCTAATCATAGGCTCATTAGAGGAATTAAAGAAAGTTGCTAAGAAGTTACCAAATGTTACCGATGAACTGCTAATACATAGACCATGGATCGATATGATTGAAATAGAGACCAGTGACTGTAAGGAGTGGATTAGAGAGCCTTACGTTGTTGATGTATGGCTCGATAGTGGTCTTGCATGGATTGCAAGTATTAATGGTATGAAAGAGAAGGATTTATGGATCAAACTATATCCCTTCACATGGGTTACTGAAGGTATTGATCAGACTAGAGGATGGTTCTACACACTACTAACAACAAGTGTTTTATGGTTTAATAAAGCACCATACGAGTCAATTCTCATTCAAGGACACGTAGTTGATAAATATGGTCAGAAGATGAGTAAATCTAAAGGTAATGTTGTGTGGGCTAAAGATCTATATGCAAAATGGGGTGCAGATGCTACAAGACTTTACATACTCTACAAATCATCACCATGGGATCTCATGCACTTTGATCCTGATGAGATTGGTGAAATTAGGAGAGTACTTTCTATCTTATGGAACGTTGTGAAATTTGCAGATACATACATGAAGCTTGATAAATTTGATCCAAAGAAGCATAAACTTCAGGATTTAATAGTAAAAGCCTTACCTGAAGATCTATGGTTATTATCAAGATTTAATTTAAGATTAAGAGAGATCATAAATCACATGTTTAGATATGAATTACACTTAGCAACAAGAGAATGGATTAATCTTGTTGTTGAAGATTTAAGCCATAGCTATATTAGACTAATTAGACGTAGAGTCTGGACTGAAGAAGAGAAAGAAGATAAATATGCAGCCTATGCAGTCCTCTACGACGTTCTTAAGAAGACTATAATTGTGGGTTCCATGTTCGTACCGCACATTACTGAATACTTATGGCAAGCCTTTATTAGAAATTATGAAGCTAATGAAGTTTCTAGTGTCCACCTTACTAGAATGCCTGAAGTTATTGAGGAATTTATTGATGAAAACTTAGAGAGAACTTTCAATATTATTTTCAAAATTTTCTCAGAGACAGCAAATGCAAGAAGTAAGGCAAGCATCAAGCTGAGATGGCCATTAAGAAAACTATATGTTGAGCTGATAAGTAATAAGGAGCTCAAAGAATATTTAACTAAACTTAAATACATAATTGAATATTTAACTAATGTTAAGGAAGTTGAGATAACTCTTGAAAGACCTGAAATAGAGTTAAAAGATTATGAAGTTGTAGAGACCAGCGACTTCAAGATATATCTATACAAGGTTATTGATGAAAGACTTCTCTACGAAGCACTTGCTAGAGAAATTGTTAGAAGAATACAGTTTATGAGAGCTAAAATGAATTTGAGAGTTGATGAGAAGATAAGAGTATATATTGATACTCAAGATAGAGAGTTAATAGATGCGGTTCGTGAATTTAAAGAATACATTATGACTGAGACTAGAGCTCTTGAAATACATGTAGCTACCATACCTGAGGGATCCTTTGCGATGGATTGGGAAATTGAAGGTAAGAAAGTTAGACTTGGAATTCAACAGAGTTCTCTGTCCTAATAATACCTCTCTCCTTAAGTAATTGTAATGCTTTCCTAACAACTTTTCTAACAATCCATCTCTTATCAATAGTTCCATAAAGCTTTACAGCAACTTTTCTTAAACTACCATACTTAATTATAAGTTCAAGTATCTTTCTCTCTTCATGACTTAATGGTAACTTATGCTTAAGTGCTAATTCAGCAATCTCTTTAGGTTTCATGTATGCGTTTATAGCTTCATCTGAAAGGTCTAGTCTTCTTACTATCTTAAATTCAAGGATAGATACCCAGTCATCATCATTAACATTACCGTAAAGTCTCTTTAACTCTCTAATTAATTCAGTTCTAGATTTAAATCCGTCAAGTCTTGCATCATTATCATCAAGTTCTTTAACTTTCTTATAAGTAATGTTAAGAATTTCAGCTTCAGCAACTATCTTACCTTGACTATGTATAAAGATTTTTCTCGTTAATGGTTTTACAATTCCTAACCTGATGGTCCTAGCAACATCACTACTTAAAATCTTACCAATATATCTTGAACTTAGCATTAAATGTCCTCTAAGTACTACAATCTTACCCATAAGCTGTATGCTTGAGAGTGGTAATTTTGAGATATTTAAAGTTATTATAAGAAATTTTAATAGGAAGTTTTGATTTAGAAAAGTCTTAATGAAGAGTTTTGAAGAGATATTAACGGTGTTAGTGAAGATCATAAACTCTATATACATTACTTCAGGTATCGTAGTATCTGCATGGTTTATATACTTGATAGTTAATCATTACTACTTTTTAGTAACAACTCCTTATCTAGACATGCCAATCGTTAAAGGTGTTTTAATGTACATTGTAGTACTTACAGTAGTCTTCATATCATTAAACATCACTAGAGAAGTTATTAAAAGAGAGAAAAAGGAGATTAAGGTTAGAAAGAGAAAGAGATAGCTTAAAGTCCTAACTCCTTATCTGTAGCTCTCTTCTTAATTACTTTGTCGAAGAATAGCCAATTTCTATACCATTCCTCATTTGCCCTTTTAAGTTCAAGCAGTAACTCTCTAGTTAAATCTTTAGCACTAACTTTTTCTACATCCATGAATTTACACTCAATCTTTCTAGCAATCTTTCTAGCTTCCTCTATAGGAACACCAGCTTTTAGTAAACTAACAACAAGCTTCTCAAAAATGAATGGTTCCTCCCTACCATCCCTCTTAATGACTACAGATACCATATAGTTTTTCTCAATAACTAACTTAATAATGTTACGTCATTAAGGAAGAAGTTATAAACTAGTTTAGAGTAATTAGTTATGCACGGCTGAGAAGGCTTAGAAGCCAGCGATGAGGCCGTGAGACGAACCGCGGGGTTCTCTCAATTTATAATAAGATAATGCTTTAAAAGACCTAGAATAAAGTAGTACACTGGCGATCCATATTGTGTCGAATAAAGAGTGGAAAGTGTTTGACAATACCTATGACTTAATCTCAGGTATTTGGCCTACACCTCTAGTTAAACTTAGACGTTATGGTGATGTTTGGGTTAAGTTGGAGTGTTTTAATGCCTTAAGTTCAAGTATTAAAGATAGAGTTGTGTGGTATATAATTAACAAGTGGGTTAAAAATCATGCCAAGTTTAACATGATTGAAGAAGCATCGTCAGGAAACGTTGCCATCGCGCTTGGCTTAATATCTAATATCTTAGGCATTAAGTATAGAGCATATCTTCCCAAAAATACTCCTAAAGTGACTGAAGCTTTACTTAAAATTATTGGTGTAGATATTGTTAAGACAGATTTTGAAGTTATTAATAAGAATCTCTGGACTTGGGTTAAGAGACATGCAGAAGAGATAGGAGCTCTAAATATCAATCAATTTGAGAATGAAGATAATCCACAAGCACACTACGATTTAACTGGTAATGAGCTTGTTCAACAGTTTAAGATTATTGGTAAGAGACCTCAAGTACTAATTGCGGGTATTGGTACAAGTGGACATATTGCCGGTATTGCTAGAAGACTCATCGAGAGTTTTGGGAAAATTATCATTATAGGTGTAGTACCTAGCAGAGGAAGTAACATCCCTGGAATCAAGAGAATAGAATCTGGGGTTAAATGGATTAACAATGTTATTGATGAGGTAATTGAAATAAGTACTAGAGAAGCCATAGAGAGTGTTCTAGAACTTGCAAGAAATGAAGGATTACTAGTAGGTTTAAGTAGTGGTGCTGTCTTTAATGCCTTCAAAAAAGTGAGAGATAAGTATGGTGAGAAGACATACCTACTCATCTTTCCTGACAACATATATAAATACATTGACATTATTGAGAAGTACATTGATGGGAGTACAGTGAAACTTTCACCCTACTGATTCCTTACACAGAAACACACACCTTATTAAAACTAGAAAATACGTATACTTCTAGGTGTAAACATGTATAGAATCATGATTAATAAAAGAATAGGAAGAGTGCTAGTTACAGGAAAAGAAAGTGACTTAGAGTTAATAAGTAAGGGTTGGAAAGTAATTAAAGAATTTGAGAAGTGGAGAGATGCTTATGAATATGCAAGAAAAGTAGCAGATAAGCTAGATTACATACTTGAATGGTATCTTGAGGAGGAAATTAATAGCTTAAGAAATATTAAAGAAATAGAAATTACAAGGTAAAACTTCAAATACTCTTTCACATCTCATAATTTCTCAAAACATGAACATCCTAAAATTGAAGGGAATTTAAAAGTAATACTTAACGAATGGTAAAATATCTAGAAACCACTTAATTGAGGATATAAGGTTAGTCATGATAGATCAGAAAATACCGTTGAGAAGCACGTGGTTAGCAAAGAGTTATGTGAGTTAAGTGATGTTAGTGGTGCGGGGGGTGGGATTTGAACCCACGCAGGCCTACGCCAGCGGGAATCTTACGGGAAGTTCCCGACCTAAATGCGGCGGGTTCTTGACCCGTACCCGCCCCCTTTGACCTGACTCGGGCACCCCCGCTATCTTACTTAGATGTTATATTCCGTCTTTTTAAGCTTGACTCCATTTTATGGTAGTTTAGTTAATTTGTGCATTTGTGGTCTAATAATTACATCTAGATCTTTCAACTTTTCGTAGAGCTGGACATACTTGCTTAATAACTCCTCTACACTATAGTTTAGATCTAATGGTTGTACATAAACCTCAATACCTAATTTTTCAACAAATTTTAACCACTTCATAACGTACTCTCTACACCACTCAGGTTCTACTACAAGTTTTAGATGTACTTGATGTTTCACTCTTATCCACTTAATGATGTTGTTCTTTACAAGATCTCCAAGAGAGGGATAAATGAAGTCTTTCGGCGATATTATCAATCTTAAGTGATCTTTAACTTTATCTGAAAATTCGTACCAAATAGTTCCATTAGTCTCTATTTCAAAGATGTAATTCTTAATGTTTAGTAATTTCAACATTAATTCTTCCACTTCAGTAGCTTGAAGTAATGGTTCACCACCTGTAATTACAATCAATTTTTCACAACTTCTCATGACGTGATTAATCAACTCTTCAATATTGAGCTGTTTACCATTATTCCATGCATACTTCGTATCACAGAACCAACATCTTAAATTACAACCTGATAATCGGATGAATACTGCCGGTCTTCCAAGAGATGGTCCTTCGCCTTGGATGCTTCTGAAAATTTCACAAATTTTCATTCCTCTACTTCAACCCAAGAACTGTTTGTCTCATATAGTTTAAGTTTTGTTATTTTTAATTCTAAACCCTCTCTACTAAGCCTCTCGTAGATTCTTAACCATAAATATCTTGCAAGTTCTTCACAAGTGACTTCACTTAAAGGTAGATATCTAATATGATCTTCATCTATATTAAACATATTACGCATCTTCTCTGGAAGTATTAAGTGATGATCAAGTTCTGAGACTACGCTCTCGACAATTTCTTTCAGCTTTTTAAAGTCTTCAACCCAAGGTAATGGATTATCTTTTGTGAAACAAACTTCAAGAATATAGTTATGACCATGAATTCTGTCACATTTTCTAGAAAGTTCACTGCTCACTAAGTGAGCTATTGAGAAGGTGATTTTTACGCAGGTACTTAATCTCATAATACTGTTCAAGTACTGTTGAGATTTATTACAGTATTTACAAGTTCATCAATGTTCTTTACACTCATTGTTTGAAAATCTTTCAAAATGATATCTGGATCTTTAAGTCCATGACCTGTAGCGACAAGTATTGTTAGATCTTTTCTATCAATTACACCTTCATTTATGAGTCTTAAGTATGCTGCCATTGATGATGCACTTGCAGGTTCAACACTAATACCTTCTTTACCAAGTATCTTCTGTGCCTTAATTATTTCATCGTCGTTAACTATAGTGAAGAATCCTCCAGATTCAGATACTGCTCTCCATGCACGATACCAATTTACAGGTTTTCCAATTCTAATAGCTGAAGCTACAGTTTTAGGATTATCAGTAAAGAGTGGTATGTTGAGTCCTCTAATCCATGCTGAAGCTATTGGTGAAGCGCCTTCAGCCTGTACACCGATCATTTTTGGAAGTTTATTGCAGAGTCCAAGTTCATAAAGTTCTTTAAATCCCTTCCAAATAGCGTATATATTTCCAGCATTACCTACAGGTACAATTACCCAATCAGGAATGCCTATTTCTTCGAAAACTTCATATGCAAGAGTTTTCTGTCCTTCAAGTCTCCAAACATTGAAAGAATTTAGTGGATACGCTAGTCCCTTAACTTTACTATTAACAACTGTAGTGATAACTATATCAAGAGCTTTGTCAAAACTTCCTTCGACCTCTACGATTTTAGCTCCATGAAGAATAGCTTGTACGAGTTTACCCTTAGCTACTCCACCTTTAGGTAAGACTACCAAACATTCAATTCCAGCTCTTGCAGAGTACGCTGCTGCTGAAGCTGCGGTATTGCCTGTAGATGCAACGATTATGGTCTTCACTCTTATAGACTTGGCAATACTTACACCGACAGTCATGCCTCTATCTTTAAAAGATCCTGTTGGATTAAGTCCTTCAAACTTAACATACACATTACTTCCTGAAAGTTTAATAAGTGGTGTACCACCTTCATAGAGAGTAACTATATTCTCATTGTCAATTTCTGGCAATAAGTCTCTATATCTCCATACGTGTATTCTTCTTTCAAACCTATCATTCCATGAAGGTCTAACTCTATCGAGTATTATTTTTGCATCAAGTAATTCTCCACACTTATTACATGCAAATTTGTGGGGATCAGGATTGTATAATTTTTTGCATCTAGGACATTCGAGCACGTATTTTCTAAAAATTCTACTTAGAGTGTTTCCATGCTACCACTAGGCTAAAAGCGTAATGTTAAGACTTTTTAAGTATTACGTTAATTATTGAAGATTAACTTCTCTAGATAATCTACGTCGAAATTCTCTTTAAAGACTTTCAGAAACTTCTCAACACTCTCATTAAGAATCATTAACCAATCACCATGACTGTTTCTTGTAGGTAATCTCTTCATCTTTCTCACAGTATTGAGAATGATTTCTCTAACTTCAACGTTATTTAAAAATCCATGAAGACTTGTAGCTATGACGTGTAACTTTTCATCAAATCCGCCATCATGATCTTGAACTTTTTTGAAATTTCTCTCAAAGACTTTAAGTAATGGTCTTGATGAACCCTTATATACTGGTCTTCCTCTACGAATTTCATAACCTTTAACGTAGCTTGATGGTAAGATATTGTTTTCGAGAATTTCTGCTAGCGTATGTGCAACTATCTTATCACAACCATACCTTATCTCTAGATCTAGTATTTTCAAACCATCAGCATGCATGGGTGTGTTGGATTCGAGACCGTAGGGATCGCTTATTCTTCTTGTAAGTATTTGAAAGCCACCACAGATACCAATTATTACACATGAACCTGACAGTCTGTTAATTATTTTATCAATCTCTCGCTTCTTAAGCCATTCAAGACTTTGAAAAACATTTCTAGACCCTGGAAGAATTATTATGTCTGGCTCACCTAAACTATGTCTTGATCTTACAATCCTAACCGAGACGTCTGGCTCAAGTTTTAGAGGTTCAAGATCGTTAAAGTTAGATATGTATGGATATGCAATTACTGCTACATCTATATCACCATTACCGAAACCTTCAAGATTCTCAGAATCTTCAGGCCATATATGAATATCTTCAAGATAAGGCATTACACCAAGAACTTTAATACCAGTCTTTCTCTCTAACCAGTCAATTGCTGGTTTAAGTATTTCACAGCTGCCACGAAATTTATTAATAATAATTCCTCTAATTAATCTTCTATATCTTGATGGTAAGATCCTTAAAGTACCGATGATCGATGCAAAAGCACCACCACGATTAATATCTACTACGAGTATTGCGTTTAAGTTATGCTTATGAGTTATTCTCAAATTAGCTATATCCTTATCTATGAAGTTTGGCTCAGCTACAGAACCTGCACCTTCAGTGATGATCAGATCATAACTCTTTAAGAGTGTATTGAAGCATCTACATGCAATATTCCATGCTTTAATTCTTAACCTGCTCCAATACTCTTGAAAAGTCAGTACTCCTCTAGATCTTCCCTTAACAATGACTTCACAGTAATTCTCACCTAAGGGCTTAATGAGTATTGGATTCATCTCCACAAGAGGTTCTGTGAAGGCTGAGTATGCTTGCATTGCTTGTGCAAGAGCAATTTCACCACCATTAATTGCAGGATAGCTGTTGAGAGACATGTTTTGAACTTTAAAGGGACTTACTTTCAATCCCTTCTTAGCGAAGTATCTAGCAATAATAGCTGTTATTAAAGATTTACCACAACTACTTGAACAACCAACAACAGATAAGCCAAAGACCACTGTAAGTAGTGCTGATGGAAGGATTTAAAAGTATTTGATAAAGTCAATGATGTAGATGCATTAAGTAATAGAGAATTAATGTGACATATAGAAAAACCTTATAATTACCTAAATAATGCATTAAAACTATAGAGAAGCCGGGGTAGCTCAGCTGGTTAGAGCGCCCGGCTCATAACCGGGAGGTCCCGGGTTCAAATCCCGGCCCCGGCACTACTCAACATATCATCAAGTCTATCAGCAATATTGAACGAAAGTGTTAGAATTAATGTGAAGTATTAATTTCTCACTATTTACAATCATACGTCTTGAGAAGTTCTATGTAGTGATGTTAAGTTACGCATAATTTTTAACTCTACATGTAAATTATTGTGAAAATTAGAGAGGAATTTTACAATGCATTATGTAAGGCTTTAGAGTCTGAACTTTCTCTAAACGATGCCTTAATACTTATGGAAGCAGATAACTTAGAACTTAACTTACTATTACATGTAGCTAGGTATGTTAGAGATAAATGCTTTAATAAAATCATTACATACTCTAGAAAGATATTCATACCCTTAACTAACATTTGTAGAAATAGGTGTAGATATTGTGGTTTCAGAAGAAGTCCTAAAGATCGAGATGCCATATTCATGAATATTAATGAAGTCTTAAATCTCGTGAAACATGCTGAGAAATTGAAGGTTAAGGAAGTGCTCATATGTACGGGCGAGAAGCCTGAAACTAAGTATGTTGAGATTAAAGAGAAATTGAGAATGATGGGTTACGAATCATTTGTAGAGTATGTACTTGACGTATGTAGATGTATTCTAGAGAAGACTAAGATAATGCTAATACATACCAACATTGGTGTTCTAGATCTTGATGAGATGAGAATGTTAAAACCATATGTTGTAAGTATGGGTTTAATGCTTGAATGCGTTAGTGAAAGATTATGTTTGCCTGGCATGCCTCATGATGAATCACCAACTAAGCATCCCAAGATTAGGCTTGAAATGATTAGAAATGCAGGTACTTTAAAAATACCCTTCACTACAGGTATCTTGGTAGGTATTGGTGAAACTGTTGAAGAGAGAATAAGGTCATTATTTGAAATTAAGAGAATTCATGACGAGTATGGACATATTCAGGAAGTAATCATACAGAATTTTCAACCACAGAAAGGAACACTAATGAGTACTCATGAACCACCATCACTTATAGATATGCTCAAAACTATAGCTGTTGCAAGACTTATCTTCAAAGATAAAGTGAGTATTCAAGCACCTCCCAATCTTGAGAGAAATTATGAACTATACTTACTAGCAGGTATTAATGATTGGGGTGGTATTTCACCAATAACCATAGACTACATTAATCCTGAAAATCCATGGCCAAGAATTAGAACTCTTCGTAATGTAACTGAAAGCTGCAGATACGTGTTGAGAGAAAGATTACCAATATATCCTAAATTTACAAAAATGATAAATTATGTACATGAAAATTTAAGAGATAGAGTTCAATTACTAGTTGATGATTATGGATTTGTTAAGAAAGAATTTGAAGTACTTGAATAGCTATGAAAATATCATCATTATAATCGATAAGTTTCTCAAACATATCGACTCTAAAGTCGCATCAATATTAGATAAAGCTTTAAGTCTTAAAGATATTAATGATGAAGAAGCTTTAACACTCTTCGAATGCGAAGGTTTGGAGCTCTGGCTTACAGTTCTCTGTGCTGATTATCTTAGATGGTTAAGTGTAGGTGATGTTGTAACATTTGTAATTAATAGAAATATAAATTACACAAATTACTGTATTATTGGTTGTAGATTCTGTGCCTTCTCTAAAAGTATTGAAAAAGAAAGTTATACATTAAGTATTAATGAGGTTTTAAAAAAAGTTGAAGAGGCTTGGAAAAAAGGTGCTACAGAGGTCTGTATTCAGGGGGGTATCAATCCTAAGTTGCCACCAGAGTACTACATTAACATTGTTAAAGAGATTAAGAGAAGATATCCCCATATTCACATTCATGCATACTCACCACAAGAAATTCATCACATAGCTAAAATCATGAATGTAAATTATCGTGAAGTATTAAAGATGCTTAAAGAGTATGGTCTAGATTCAATACCAGGCACTGCTGCTGAGATTCTTGATGATGAGATTAGGAAGATTATCTGTCCAAACAAGATTAACACCAAGACATGGATTGAAATAATAAGAACAGCACATAGTCTTGATATAAAATCAACAGCAACCATCATGTATGGTCATGTCGAGAAAAATGTACATAGAGTTAAGCATTTAAGAATTATTAAAGACATTCAGAGAGAAACTAAAGGATTTACAGAGTTCATACCATTACCATTCATTCACCATAAGACTAAACTATACCTTGAAGGTAAGGCTAGACCTAGCTCTTCAGGAATTGAAGACATTAAGATGCATGCCATAGCGAGAATATACTTAAATAATTATATTAAAAATATTCAAGCATCTTGGGTAAAGCTAGGTATAAAGCTTGTACAAGTACTACTTTATGCGGGATGTAATGATGTGGGAGGAACACTTATGGAAGAAAATATCTCAAGAGCTGCAGGTCCTACTTACGGAACGTCTTTAAGTGTTGATGAGATGGTAAGGATTATCAGGAATGTTAATAGAATTCCAGCACAGAGAGATACTTTGTACAGAATTTTGAAGATCTACGTTTGAGACACAATTGTCTTACATAAGTTATAGACTTCTCTTGAAAATCTAATTTTATCATCAAGAGTACTCATTATGGTATTAGTTACATGTACCTTAATGTTAAACTCATCTTCAATTAAATCTTTAAAAGCTCTATCTTGTACGTCTATAATAATCACGTTAATCACATCCTTAAACATCTTCACTAGACCTATTGGTGAAGCTTCATAGCCAAGTGCTCTCATAAACTTATCAGCTGGTCCCTTTAATGGCTTGCCTCTAATCAATGGTGAAATAGCAACTACTTTATTCTTAACTTCTCTTAAAGTTTCATACACCTCTCTAATTTTAACTATAGGTCCAATACTATTTACAGGATTGCTTGGACCTATGATTACGACATCACACTCTTTTAAAGATTCAATTACTTCAGGTGCTGGTCTAGCACTGTTTAAGCCTTTAAATACTATGCCGTAAACTTCAAGTTCAGACTTATACTTGACAAGATATTCCTGTATATGCATTTCACCTTTAGATGTAAGTACGTATGTCGTTATCTCATCATTACTTGCAGGTAATATCTTTGCTTTAATTCCTAATCTTGACGTTATATATTTCGTTATCTCATAAAGTCTATAACCTTTTTTTAACAAGTGAGTTCTAACTACATGTATTGCTAGATCTCTATCACCAATATTAAACCAATCCATTTCTATACCTAAAGTTCTTGCAAAATTTAGAAAGTTGAATGTGTCACCTCTTATACCCCAATATTTATTAGTATCTAACATGTCTGCAAATAGGTATGTTACTGTATCTATGTCTGGACATATGTAGAGTCCATTCCACCAAAAGTTGTCAGAGATATTTGTAATGACAGTGATATTCTCATCACTAACTATCCTTCGAAATCCTTCAATAAGTTTAGGTGTACCACAGCCACCACTAAGGAAGGTAACTCTCATATACTTAAAAGCTTAATCACATTCCTTTTTAGTGTTATGAATGTTTTTGGAGCTGCTACATCATGATTAGAGAGACTACATCGATAAGCTATGTTAAATCACGTGTGAGTGTAATTTTTTCACGAGAAGAGTTAGTTCTAGAGAAAAACCTTTTAATAGTCTTGAATTTCTGAATTTAACTGGGTGATTTATCTTTGATAACTTGCGATATCTGTGGTAATATCATTACTGGTGAACCCATTATCGTTGAGGTTGAAGGTGCAGTTCTAGCATTATGTTCTGCATGTGCTAGTAAGTATGCTAGTACTAGGAATGTTAAAGTAATATCAAAACCAACAACTACAAGACAAAAACCAGTAGTTAGAGAATACTATGCTCAGAAGAATGTAACTATTAGGTATCAACCTTTAAGGAAAAGAGCAAGTATTGATAGGCTTGAAATTGTTGAAGATTATGCTGACCTAGTAAAGACTGCACGTGAAGGTCTCGGTCTTTCAAGAGATGCTTTAGCTAAAATCATAGGTGTTAAGGAGAGTATAGTTAGAAGAATTGAGGAAGGACAATTGATACCTGATCTTGAACTTGCAAGAAAACTCGAGAAGGTACTAAATATAACTTTAATTAAAGAGAAGATCGAAGAACCAAGTGTAACCTCAACACCTAGTAAACATGAACTAACTCTTGGAGATATTGTTGAGATTAGAAGGAAAGACAAGAAGTCTAAACCTTAAAGTTAAGATTTATAAGAATACAATATACATTAAGTTGTAGTGTATAAAAATAAGGCACTACTAGTATATGTCGATGAGGACATAGTTAAAAGTAAAGTTGAAGAGTTTAAAGTTCTTGCAGAAGTCGCAAACTATAATGTTATCGATATAGTGATTCAGCGTAGAAGTCAAGATCCACGATACTACCTTGGATATGGAAAACTATGTGAAGTTAAGGAGTATGTTAGAAGGCAAAATATTGATGTGTTAATTACTTATCATCATCTAAAACCTACACAGTACTTCAATCTAGAGAAAGAACTTAAAATTAGAGTAATTGATAGAATTCAACTCATTCTTGAAATTTTTGATAAAAGAGCAGGTAGTAAGGAAGCTAAACTACAGATAGAACTTGCAAAATTAAGATATGAACTTCCAAGAATTAGAGAATATATAAGACTTGTAAAGCTTGGTGAGCAAATAGGTTTTCATGGTGCTGGTGAATATGCTGTAGAGGCATACTATAGACATGTTCGACAAAGAATTACAAGTATTAAGAGAGAGTTAAGCAAGGTTCATAAGAGAAAGGCATCTCTAATAATTAAGAGAAGAAATTATGGAATACCTGAAATTGTACTTACAGGTTATACTATGGCTGGTAAAACAACAATCTTCAATAGATTAAGTAGAGAGTTCAAGTATAGAGATGGTAGACCCTTCGCAACTTTAGATACATACTCAAGACTAATAGTACTTGATGGTAGGAAGGCAATAATCACAGACACCGTAGGTTTTATAGATGATTTACCACCCTTACTTGTTGAATCTTTCTACGCAACAATTGAAGAAATAAGACATTCAGACTTAATTTTACTAGTACTTGACGTTAGTGATCCTGATAGAGAATTTGAAAGAAAATTACGAAGTTCTTTAAAAATATTAAATAATCTAGCTATACCATCTTCCAAAGTGTTACCCATACTTAACAAGATTGACTTAGTAGGTCCTGATGAGTTAAATGAAAAGATTAGTATTGTTAAGAAGCATATGAATACTGGTGATGTAGTTTCAATTTCTGCAGAATACGGCATCGGCTTTAATGAATTAAAAATGATGATCATCAACAGATTAAGTAACTTCATTAAACTTAAATTAAAGATTGATCCTGAGAAAATTCCTGAATGGATATATAGTATTGCTAGTGTCAATTTCGTAGATGGTTCAGTAGTACTTAGTACTCATGAACAAAATTTAGGTAAGATTTTAAATTGGATAAATACTCAAGGATTGAAGGTAGATATTTAATGAGTAGTGATTTTGAAGTTAAACTTTTCATAAACTACGTTAAGAGAAGGACATCATTAGAGTTTGATAATGAGAGTATGGGTGAACTCGCAGTAAATATCGTGAATGTCTTACTATCTAGAAATGAATATATGAGTGATGAGAAGGCGATTTCTCTAGTAAATGCAAATCCGACGGATGTTAGAAAAGTACTGCAATTCTTGTATCGATTAGGTGTTATCGATCTTGTTCGTGAAACTACAAATCAATATAGATACGAGTATAAATGGTCATTAAGTAGAGATAAGATTTCAAGATTCATTCGTACAAGAATTAACAATATTGTTGAGAAGTTGACACATATCGTTAGAGAATTATCATCAAGCACACCATACCTCTGTCCAACATGTTTTAAGAGGTACTCACTCGATGAAGCATACGATTTTAATTTTGAATGTCCTAGAGATAAAACGCCACTAGTTCAGATTGACGTAACTTCAGAAGTAACTTACTTAAATAAGATCATCAAGGAGTTGAGGGAAAGGTGAAAGACGGTGAAGGAGAGTATAAGATTTAAAATGATAAAGCCTGTACTTAATAGGAGTATATTCATAACAGGATTTCAAGGAATTGGACTCGTAGGTTACTTATCAATTAGACACTTAATTACTGATCTTAAATGTGAGAGAGTAGGCTTCATAGAAACTCCGTACGAACCACCATACTCTGCACACATATTTAGTAAAGACATTCTATCAACACCTGGAGAACTCTATTCATCCGAAAAGTATGGAATAACTATATTCATAACTCACTGGAGCTTTTTTGATAAATATATGAGAGAACTTATGCAAAAACTTGCAAGATGGGTCTACTTAAATGGTTATAAAATGGTAATACTTTTTGGTGGTCTTGATAGTGAATTACGTGGTCTTGATACCGACAATTTAAGAATAGTAACGACATCAAGCTACAAGAAGCTCAACTATCCTACAGGTAATGCTAAAGAGATGGATATAAACTATCTAGTTGTGGGACCTTTAGCACTACTCTTAAATGAATTTGAAAGACTTAACTATCCCGCAATGGCAATTCTTCCTTATGCTAATAAGTGGAGAGCTGATCCTTTAGCATCAATTAATGGTTTAGAATTCTTCTCAAGAGTCTTTAATGTACCCATAAATACTGAAAAATTAAGAGAATTTGCTGAAGCATATGAGAAGGAGCTTGAAGAAGCTAGAAGAGCTCTTGAGAAGAGGGAAGGAGGCCCTCCATACTATATATAATCCTCTTTACCAATGATGTAAGCCAATCAGTAATCGAGTATAGATCTTCTATTTCCTTCACCTTAATGATGATAACTCTCCTATTTCCAATTCTAAAGATACTCTTAGATTTTAAGTACCTATCAGAGATCAAGAAGATCACAAGCTCATAATTAGTCTTAAGTAGGTATCTCCTTAATACATCAATACTTTTCTCTAAACACTTCTCAAAAACGAGCTCAGAATATTCATGTTGTGGGACTGGATATATTTCTGAAAGTTCATGAGGTATTACTCCAAGAATTGGATTGAGAAAGGCGATATGTACATAATTTAGAAGATTCATTCTCCTTAACTTCTCAGTAATGGTCTTAAATAATACATTTCGAGTATACGGTTTTTCTCTAAACTCCTCAATAAGTAGTAACACTTTCTTCGGTGGTGGAACATAATTATTAATTAACTTCTCTACATATCTCTCACGTTCAGGTCTATCAATTTCAGTAATAATCTCTAAACCGTGAACTTTACCTCTTGTCTCTAAATCAACCTTCTTCAAAATCTTTGAAAATAATTTCAACTCTATTAATGCGTTTTGAAGTTTTGAGCATGAGCAAGCCTTCTCTTCTAGATAATTCCACAAAGTACCTTCTTCAATTCTCTGTTTAACTTCTTCAATCTCTCTATGAAGTACATATAAGTTATGAATAGCTATTAACTTCTCCCTTTCCTGTTTTGAAAGCTCCTTCAACTCTTTTACTGAGTACTTACTACATACAGGACATGAGCAAGGTACGTATTCTGTGGAGAGTTCATTTAATCTAACAGTTCTATCTCTCATAATAAACCTGTCATCCCTAGCATATAATGCATAACTTGCAGTATCGAATAAGTCTACACCCAAAGCTATCGATAATGGTATTATTAATGGATGACCAGCACCAAAAAGATGCACAGGTTTTCCTAATGGTAAGTGTGACTTGACAGTAATTATCATTTTAATAATTGATCTAAAATCATATTCTTCAAGCAACGTTGTAGGACTACCAATAGCATATATGTCAAAATTTAGCTTACTCATACATTTTGCAGAATATTGCAGAATGTCAAAATTTGTACCTCCCTGTATAGGTCCAACTATTAGCATCTTATGATTTGGATCAATTACTTTCAAATACTCTAATGCTCTTCTTGCTCTTCTTAGAGTCTCTTCAACATCATTAATAATTTTAATTCTTGAAGTGTCTACTCTACTAGGTATGTCTAGAATAACTGCAATGTCAGTTTCGATATCTACCTGATACTTAAGTATGTCGTCTGGATTAACATCGATAAATCCATACTCCATTAATTGATAAGCTCCAGAATCTGTCATGATGACGTTTTTCCAATCAAGTATATTGTGTATTTTCAGCTCTACAGCAAGATCTTTAAAATTTCTCATCACGAGATACGCATTGGTTATTATCTGTCTATAACCTATCTTTTCAATTTCTGAGAGAGGCACAATCTGTTTTAATGGATTAATTACAGGAAAAAGTGCTGGAGTCTCAATTACTCCAGACTTGGTGTATAGCTTTCCAATTCTACCAGCTAAACATTTATCAAGAATTTCAAACATTACCTTCTCTTAGTTAAGTACTCATCATATATTTCCTTAACTCTCTTAGCTATAGGTCCAACACCTTCAACACCAGTTTCAGTTACTCTAACCTTATCACCGACAAGTACTATGTTTGCCTCTTCAACATATCTTACCATTCCTGGAAAGTACTTCTCTAAATACTTAGCGAAGTCTCTGAGATCTAGATGTTCTTCGAGAAGTATCATCTGTGCGACAGTATGGTTCATAATTACTACTCTTGGATACTTTTCATTTTTATCTGTGACAGCATTTGCAATAATGATGTTAAGTGACGAATCAATACCTACAAGCGAGCCTCTATACTTAATACCATTAGTAGTAATTACTTGAACTTCTTTATTTAACATATTTGCAAGCTCAATAATGAATCTCCTATTAGCTTCACTTAATAAAGATGCTGAAGCCATTAATCTAGAGTTTAAAGTTAAAAATTTATATATATTTCCCAACTACGTAACCTTATGAACTTAGTTGAAGAATTTGAAGTTAAGAACGTGAAGAAACTACCATATCGAGGAATCGATGGTTTAGAACTTGAGAGTTTATCAGGAATACACATGTATCTAGAGTATCCTTCAAGTGTAATCAAGATACCAATAACTGTGGGCAATAAAGTAAAGATAAGTTTAAGTAAAGTAAAGGATGAAAATTACAAGGCCAATTGGGACATCTACATGTGGGGCCTAGTGTACTATATAAGTGAAAAGTATATTAGAATATCTATAGGCGGTTTGATACTTGAACTCAAAAATATAGATACTTCTCTAGAAATTGGTGATAAGGTATATATCGGTATAAAGAAACTGAGTTAACTGAAAGTTTTATCATAGAGAATGTCTAGCTAAAACATGTAAACCGTAAGCATCATTACAAATCAACACCTTACTTATTAACTACAAATTAAATATACAAATCATGAAATGCCCATACTGTAATGGAATTGTAATTCTAGATTCAGAAAGAGGAGAATATGTATGTACAGGATGTGGTGTAGTACTTGAAAGAGAGTACGAAGTTTCAATTAGAATGAGTGATCAAGCATCACCATTTGAAGACTTTTCAAAACTTGATTACAAATCTTTAGAAGTGAAGATTAGAAAGGAAGCTAAGCATGAAGCATTAGCTAGATTATCGATGTTTAGAAAATTGAAACTTATTAATGAGAAGTTAAGAGCAGAGGATTTTAGTAATTACGCAAGAATCTTAAATTGCATTAGAGATGTTTGTGAAAAATTAGGTATTGAGCGTAGATATGCAAAGTATGCTGAAAAAATATTTCTAGAACTTGTCAAGAAAGGAAAGAGTCTAGAAATGACTTACTACAAGATAGCTGCAGCAGCATTGATATATACAATACTTATACATAACTTGCCAGTAAGTAGTAAAGACTTAATTAAACATTTCAAAGCTGAAGGTCATAGAGTAACTTTTGGAGATCTCGTGAAAATTATACCAGAAATAGGAAAGATAAACTACTCTATTAAAGACAGAGTACTTTCCTATACAAAATATGCATTGAACAAACTCAACTTCACTAATGATGAGAAGTTGAGAATTTATAAAAAGATTATCCTTACTTTAAGGCGGATAAGTAAGTCTACACTACAAGGTAAGAATCCTAAAGTCCTAGCTGCAGCTTTAATATACAGAGCAGCTTGTGAGTCGGGTTTGAAGTTAAATTTAACAACAATTAGTCAGACATTAGGTATAAGTATCATTACTTTGAGAGAATATGTCAAAAAATACGTTGGGAATTAATGTCCTGAATATCATAATTAATCATCAACTACGTAACTGTCTATTCTGTGAGCTGTTACATAAGTGTTCAATTACTAAAAATCTAAGTAGATATTTAATATTTAATGATGAGCACTCTGTAAGTTACATACTAAAGCTACTATTTAGATGTTCAAAAGTTAAGAATCTTGAATTAGGAAATATCTGCAACTCGCTTGAAGATTTAGAGAAGTTGAAGATACATTTTGAAGTAATTAAACGAGGTATATCTAAAATTATTAAAATTAACCATAATTTGTATAGAAATGATTATCTTAAAGTTCTCTCCAAATTATTGTCAATTACTGTTCCATTATCAGAATTTTCAGTAAGCGAGCTTTTACGAACTAGATATACCATATGTAGAGCATTAATAGGACTTGATAAGCTTTCAATTATATTGACATTTTCAAGCCTAAAACTTCTTGAATTAGCATTAGTACTTCTAGATAAAGATGTAGAGGATGTGTATATAACCTTGAATGGTCTTTACGTTGTCAGAAAAGGAGATCTCTATAGAGTGGTGAATGTTAATCATGAAGAACTCATTAAGCAATTAATTAAGCTTGCAAATTTAAGTGGATATAGGTTAGGTCCTGACAATCCTAGTATCAAATTCTCTCTAAATGTTGGTTCACTTAGAACTAGAGTTAGCATTGATAGATGGCCAATAACTGATGGATATTCAGTACATATTAGAAAGCATAAGAGAATCTTCACCATGACTGACTTAATTGGTAATGGAATGTTAGGTCTCGATCAAGCATCACTAATAATTGCTCAAGTTCTTTCAAGAAGTAATCTTATCATTATCGGACAGCCAGGTAGTGGAAAGACTACCCTACTAAACGCCATCGATTTAACAATACCGTACTCTTGGCGAAGAATCTACATTGATGAGACTGATGAGTCTGTGAATATCCCTAAAACCTTGCAAGTTAAGATCAAGAGTACTGATAAATTAATTGAAGTCTTGAAAACGCTACATAGAGGTTGGGGTATCTTGATTATTGGTGAATTGAGAGAGAAAAACCACTTTGAAGCTTACAATCACTCAGTTCTTTCTGGACTCCAAGTACTTGGAACATCTCACGCAGATTCACCTGAAAATCTCATTGAGAGATTTAAACTTTTCAATCTCAACATTCATGGATTGGAAAAGTTGGTCATAGTTAGGACCGTCAGGTATGGAGTTATGAGAAAGGTGATCGATATAAAGTATTCACAGAATGTAAATGATGATTTAATACTCAAGATTAAAGATGTTTTAAAGAAATTACTCAAAAGTACTACTCATCCGTTAAAATTCAGTGAGAAGTTTCAGAAAGAGCTCATCAAGATAGGTGTACCTATATGAAGGTTGAGCACATAATTGATCTAGTTAAAGTAAAGATTATGTCTGAATTTGATAATTTTGAGAGAATACTAATTCTCTGCCTAGGTCTCTTTGCAATTATACCAATAATTATTCTGGTACTTTCAGTTCTAACAACAGTCTCAATAGTTCTGCTCGTACCTGTAGTAACTACTATCTTCACATTAATTCTTCTAAAAAGAATTAGAAAGTTTAAACTTAGAGTTAGTAAGTTTCTAACTAGAACTATCATTAATTGGTCCGAGCTAATAGATCCTTTAAGTCAAGTACTTGAGAAGACTCCTCATAGTGATGTATCAATAACTTACTCAATTACCACTAACTTATCATCACCATCACTTAAGAGTAAGGTGGTTAGAGCATTATTAGATGTTCCTGAAAATGACTTCATAAGTAAACTCATATCTCAAGACCTTAAAGGACAGATTGATAATATTGGAACACGTTTAGGTTTTAACCTATACATGATTGATAAGTTCTTGAGAAACTCGTGCTTTAGATTAATACGTAAATGGGTTAAGATTATTGAGCTTGCATTATGTATATCGATAATTTCATTTCCACTATTATTTATGGAACTTAAATTTCTAGATATAACTATACCTACATCACTGCTAGTACTTACTCAATTTTCTCTCTTTACAACAGGTATGGTTGTGATCTCTAGACTTTATAAAGAGTTTAGTGAAAATTTGAGAGGTTTGAGAATAAGTATTACTTACCTTATTGTGATTTTAATTTTAGGATTTTTTATGGATTTAATGATTATTTAACTACTCTATGGATTCTTCTTTCTTTTCTTCCTCCTTCTTTTCCTTCTCTTCAAGTTTACTTGCCGCTATAATTTCATCAATTCTCAATATCATGGTGGCTGCCTCAACGGCAGCTTTTAATGCTTGTAACTTTACTGAAAGTGGCTCAATTATGTCTAGTGCTATCATGTCTGATACTTTACCTGTAAATACGTTAATACCATACTTCCAACCATCATCCCTACTTTCATGTACTTGTCTAAGTTCTGTAATTATGTCTATAGCGTCGAGACCTGCATTTTCTGCAAGTGTCTTGGGGACTACCTCTAAAGCATTGGCAAAAGCTTCGAAAGCGTATTGTTCTCTACCACTAATTTTTGCACTGTATTGTCTTACAATTTTTGCTGTTTCAACTTCACAAGCACCACCACCTGGTACTATGAAGGGTTCTTCAACTACGTCTGATACTACACTTAAAGCGTCAATTAGGTTTCTCTCAGCCTCATCTACGAGTCTTTCAAATCCGCCTCTAATTAATATGCTTACTGCTCTTGGATTCTTACAATTTTCAACAAAGACCATCTTCTCATCTCCAACTCTTCTTTCCTCAACAAGTCCAGCATATCCTAGATCACTCTCTGTAATGTCTTCAATATTAGTTACTAATCTGCCACCTGTTGCTCTTACAAGTTTCTCAATATCACTTCTCTTAACTCTTCTAACAGCTAGTATTCCTGCCTTAGCTAGGTAGTACTGTGCAATATCGTCAATACCTTTAGTTGTGAGTACTACATTAGCACCTACAGTTCTTAATCTCTCAACATAGCCTTTAAGAATGTTTTCTTCTTCTTCGAGGAAAGCTCTAATCTGGTCAGGGCTTTGAATTCTTATTTCAGCATCAATTTCTGGTTTTTCAACTTCAAGTGGACAGTCTAGTAGTGCTATCTTAGCATTAACAATTCTCTTAGGCATAGCTGCATGTACAACTTCCTTATCAATGACTATACCGTAGACAAGTTGAGTATCTAGTAATGAACCTCCATGCTTCTTAACAATCTGTACATTATCTAGATCTGCAACCCATACATCACCTCTCTGTTCAGCTACTTGGAGAATAGCCTTAACTGCAAGATCTGCAAAGTACTCTCTAACACCTTCAGCTGCCTTACCATGCATGGCTGTCATGGCGATCTTCCTAAGCATCTCTGCATCATCTCTTCTAACGGGTATAGCTATCTTTCTTAAATGATCAGTAACAATATCGAGAGCTTTTCTATAGCCTGAGATAATTACTGTTGGGTGAATGTTCTTTTCTAAAAGTTTCTCAGCCTCTTCAAGAAGTGCACCTGCAAGTACTACTGCTGTTGTCGTTCCATCACCAACTTCGTCATCTTGAGTTTTAGCAACTTCAACAAGAAGCTTAGCTACTGGATGTTGAACATCCATCTCGTCAAGAATGGTTGCACCATCATTTGTGATTGTGATATCTCCTAAACTGTCAATAAGCATTTTATCCATACCTTTAGGACCAAGTGTAGCTCTCATTACTTCAGCAATTGCTTTAGCAACCATTATGTTAATTCTCATAGCCTCTTTGCCAAAAGCTCTCTGTGTACCTTCTTTAAGAACAAGGACTGGAACACCACCTATCTGTGCTAGATAAGCTTGTTGACTACTCATAATTCTCAATCGTTGAATTCTCTACTTCTATAAAAACCTTTCTAACGTAGTAGATCTTTCAAAGCGTTATTCAATATTATGGACTTGATCTTCAAAGCGACATCAAGTGCCTTCTTATATGGGGCATAACCATTTAGAAAATCTTCTTCAAGCTCTGTTAAGTCTTTAATGATGCTTTCAACATACTCATAATCATCATAATCACTAAGCATGGATTTTAATCTCTCAATTTCATAGATAGTATGTTCGAGATTCTTATAAACTTCAAACTTGTATGGCAGGTACGAAATTACCATTAAGGTTTCTAAAAGTCTTGAGATGAGGTCTAGCTTCTCTTCGTAAACTTCCTCAAAGCTCATTGATATAAGGTATTTTTGAAAGATTAAAAACAGTTCACCATGAGCCAGCAAGTTTAACTTCAAGAAACTTCCTTAACTTAATGTCCATGTCTAGAGATCGAAGTAGTTCTTTACATCCTGGAAAAGTTGAGTAGAAGCTATAAACGCCTGCAGCACCTGCAATTAAGGCTATTTCTCTCTTTAAGGCAGATATTGTGTAAGCTACTTTCTCGATTATCTCTTCTCTTGACTTAATCTTAGATAAATCGCCAAGACTTAATTCAATGATTTTACTCACCTCAACGACATCTGCACCAATGCCTATCAACTTCACAATATCGTCAGCTCCTCTAATCTTCTCTGTATGTATGATTAGATCTATGTAATATCTTGCCTTAATTCTTCTTAATAATCTATCAATCTCAACAAGTGTTACTTCAATATCATCACTACTCTCGCTTAAAGTTTCATCAATAATTATACCGCTAATGCCACTCTTGACATATTCAGAAACATGTTTAGCCATATCTAGACTTGAAGGAATCTTCACGTATATAGGTTTCTCACTCATGACTATCTTATCACTATACTTAATGACGCGTATTCCTCCAACTTCACTACTGGTCATTACGTGATTTAAATGTCTTTTAGGTAGTACATCTACATCACTTAAATCTAGTAATATATTGAGCATATGTGCAACTACTGCTAATTCATTAACGTATCTTAGCAATGTTGAGGTAGGTCTGATTATGAGTGGTGCACTTATGCTTAATCTCATGTTTGCAAGTATTGTTGAGAGATCTAGGAATTCTCTATACGGATCTACTGAGGGTCTTGTAACTTGTGCACCATCAATTCTCAACCAATCAATGATTCTTTTAGGACTTTCAACTTCTGGAGGGGCATCACTACCCATGCCTACAACGATTACATCACCTTCTTCTGAGAGTTTTCTAATGTACTGCATTCTCTTCTGCCATAAGTCACCATTGAGCTTCGTTGGTAGGTTTGTAGGATCAAGAACTTTAACTCCTAAAAGTTCGGCGACCTCCTCATCAATATTGCGACCTGTAAGTAGATCTCTCCTTCCTATGAGATCTTTCAGTCTCTTTAAACCTAGCTCTTTGAGAATAAGTTTTAACTCGTATGAGAAAGCTTTCATGAAGTTTCTAACTCTCTGTATGGCAAAGTCTAGATCAACAATTCTCGAACCATCACTTAATCTACTAGCAAGACCTGCTGGACATTTACCTAAATTGCATGTATGACACATTATGCATCCCATAGCTATGAGTGTAGCTGTTCCAAAGCTAACCATATCTGCACCTAGTGCGAATAGTTTTGCTGCATCATCAGCACTTGTAATTCTTCCTGAAGCAATTATGGTAAAACCTTCTCTAAGTCCCTCACGTCTTAAGATTTTATCAGCAGAAGCTACTGCAAGCTCTAGAGGTATTCCTAATGAGTCACGAACAACTATTGGCGTAGCCCCTGTACCTGCACCATGACCATCAATAATCACACCATCAGCACCCATTCTTGCAATTCCAGAAACAATGTAGGGTATGTAGTTTGTTGCAGCTACCTTAACAAATACTGGCTTACCTGTAGCTACCTTAAGAGCTTCAATTCTTTGACCTAAATCTTCAATTGAGTAAATGTCGTGGTGAGGTGCTGGTGATAGTGCGTCAGTTCCTGGTGGTATTCTCCTAGTCATAGATATTATTTCAGTAACTTTACTACCAGGAAGATGTCCACCAATTCCTGGCTTGGCGCCTTGACCAATCTTTATAGTGATGCCTATACCCTTCATTAGCACGTTAATGTCAATTCCAAATCTTGCAGATGCCCACTGTACGAATATTCTCCTAAATTTAGCAACTTCTGGATGTAGTCCTCCCTCACCAATACCTGTAATAGCTCCAAACTCATCAGCTATAGCTGCAAGTGCAATGTTGGGATTACCGTTAAGAGCTCCAAAAGACATGTCTGAGAAGTATACTGGAGTGTTAACGATAATAGCTCCATAAGCAATTTCTAGATCTAGATCTACGTCTTCAACTTCTTTAGGATCAAAATCATCAATAACTTTCTCACTCTTATCTTGAAAAGAAAGTCTATCTAAAATTCTATACTTTCTAAGACCTTTTCTAAAGATTCTTAATGGTTTACCTAAGGTTGCCATTCTTCTAATTTCCTCAATTACTTCACTACACCAAAACTCAGAGTCCTTACTTTTCTTAGGTACAGGCAAGTACTTGTTAATAATCTCAAGCTTCATTTAACAGCATGACTATTCACATAAGCTATTTATTAAATTTTACTGTAGAGGGTGCATTGTTTTTGAATGTTGATTTTGAATTTTAATTATGGTTTTATTTTTCTTAATACTTTTTATGTACATTCTTACTTCTTCACCTTTATGTAGATATACTGTATCTTCAACATAAATCACTAATAGTATCTCTAGAGGAAACGAGGTAGAACATTCAAAAAACAACACACTCCAGTCAACAGAACCCCTAGAGGTTTAATCCATAACAAGTACTGAACTTAAGAGGAATCGCAAGATAAGCTCTAATTTAAAGGCTTTGTATATTTTAGAGTATATCTAGAGCTAGTTTTTTAAATAGGATTATGCTTGCATTATCTGATAACCATTGCAATACTTGAAGTTTTAGAATTAGCATTTAGTTATAGGACGAGAAAAGGCTTACTTCCAATTCTTGAAAACATCAACTTCAAAGTTAATGGCATGGAATTCGTATCCATAATTGGACCTTCAGGTTGTGGTAAAAGTACTTTATTAAGAATTATTGCTGGTCTTGAAAAACCATTAAAGGGTAAAGTTATACTCATGGGTGAAGAAGTAAGAGAACCTAGTCCAAAAATCTCCATGATATTTCAAGATTTAGCTCTCTTTCCATGGTTAACAGCTCTTGAAAACGTCGAGCTTGCTCTTCTTCATAAGAAATTACCTAAGAATCTTCGTAAACAGATAGCTAGAAAGTGGCTTGAACTTGTTGGTCTAGCAGGTTTTGAAGATTACTATCCTGGAGAACTTAGTGGTGGTATGAGACAAAGAGTAGCTATTGCACGTGCATTAGCTGCCGATCCTATAGTTCTACTTATGGATGAGCCATTTAGAGGATTAGACTCAATTACAGCTGAAGGTTTAAGATATGAAATACATAACTTAATCTTTAATGAAGAATCCAGTGTAAAGTCGGTAGTTATGGTTAGTCATAATCTTGAAGAAGTTGTTGAACTTAGTGATAGAGTAATTATTCTTGGTGGAAGACCTGCTAAAGTAATTGCTGATGTTAGAATTGATTTACCAAGACCAAGAACACCAAGAGATCAAGAATTTCAAGACTATCTTGACAAGCTATACACATTACTCTCAAGTTCAAGATTGGGATAAATAATGCTTGATGCTATACTCACAGCATTTATAGCATCACTATTGACCTTTGCTAGAGTTTTTTTAACTATCCTCATAGCCATAATTGTTGGACTTGTACTGTCATGTATAGTTGTCAGATCTAGAATACTAGAGACAATATTCTTAACTTGTGTAAGTATCTTTGAAAGTATACCCGTAATTACTTTCTTCCCAGTAATCTTGATCATCTTTATCAGCAACCTCCCTGGAGGTTTAGGTGTAGAACTTGCAGCCTTATTTCTAATCTTCACAGCTGTTGCCTGGAATATATGGATTGCACAGTATGAATCTTTAAAATCATTACCTAAAAGTTTTGAAGAACTTTCTAAAATGTTCAACTTATCATTTCTTCAAAAGTTCATAAAGATATACATACCAGCTACAATACCTAGAACTGTAAGTAATGTCATGATAAGCTTTGCTGTCGGTCTATTCTACATAACGGTCAGTGAAGTCGTAACAATATCAACTACAACTTATAATGTCTTTGGTATAGGTTCATACATATACAACCTAGTAGTTGCAGGTAAGTATATGGAGAGTATCTTGAGTATGATTATATTATTAACACTAGTACTACTCATTACACAAATATTTTTTAAGTCATTAATTACTTGGAGTCAAAAATTCACATATCAGCATTATCCTGAAGCAAGATTAAGAAGATGGAGATTTAGATTTCCAAGAACTTACACATCACCGAGAATGTCAATATCATCGATAGTGATGAATAGACTTACTAGAACGTTAAGTCTTAACAAGGCTAAATTTAGAAAGAAGAAACTTCACCCACATTTATTAAGACTTTTAAAAATTTCAATTACATTAATGCTAATAATTGTACCACTAATACTCTACACGCCTTACTTAAATATAGATATTTTCTTACAGAACCTTCACTTAATCATTAATGATCTTTCAAGGAACTTCATTAAATACTTCTACCTACTTCTCATCGATTTAGGTAGAGTATCTATCATTGTCTTAATATCTCTAGTATCATCAACTCTAATCGTATACTTAATGGCTACTAAACCTAAAGTTGAGAAAGCATTATTACCTATCATTGAAGTTCTAGCCTCTATTCCAGTACCTGCCTACTTACCAATGATTGCCGTATTAATGATGATAAGTTTGGGTAAGATCTTAGGGTTAAGATTAGTTCTTGAGCTCATAGTTTTAACTTCAGCATATCTAAGCACTGCCTGGTACGTACTTTACAATATGTATTCAGGTGTTAAGAACTTACCTAGAGAGTTCTGGTACGTATGTAAGATCAATAAGTTAACTTTCTATCATAAAATTAGAAAATTATTAATTCCAGGAGCTATGCCTGCAATAGTTACAGGATTAATAAGTACTGTAGGTGGTGCTTGGGGTGGTTTACAAATTAGTGAATACTTAATAATTCAAGATAAAGTCTATAGTGTTCCTGGACTAGTAGCTCTACTAAGTCATTATATAACCTTAGGAGATACTATCAGAGTATTAAGTGCAAGTTCTGTATTAATAATCTTTGTCATAATTCTGAGTATTTTTGTATGGAGAAGACTACTAAACTCTACGAGAAGTAAGTATAGAATTGAATCGTCAATGCTTTATTAAAGAAGAGTTAGTATTTTAAGTTTACATAGAGATTATGTGACTTGATGAAGAGTCAGAGTTACGCTGACTTGTGAAGATATCGATTCTCTTCTGATATTTACTTCTTCTTTTTAACCTCACCAACAACTTCACCATACATGTTTATAGGGAATTGATTTCCACATTTTGGACAGCTTATAGAGAATCCCATATTATACCATGACTCTCCAATTTCAACTTCAAACTTATGTCTGCAGTTTGGACATTCTGCCTTAACTTTAAGTAGTCTCTCAGGTGTTCCACCAGCATATTCCCAATCTTCTGGAAACTCCCATTCCTCACCTTCAGATACTACTCTTAAAAACTTCACTACTAACCATCGATTTAGATTCATATTTTCACCTTGCAGACTATAGGTTAGTATAGTATTTATGTTTTGTGTTTCGATAATCCAAACCATTAATGTCATGATTAATCTTTAAAAATACTATACAACTTCTCAATTAAGTGATATTGAGTGATTGATGAGAAGATCTACATAGTTGAGTTATTTAGAAATAGGGGTTTTAAGAGATTAAAATGTAGAGTATGTGGATCATACTTTTGGTCAATTAGAGAAAGAGAAACGTGTGGTGATCAGCCTTGTACAAACTATGAATTCATAGACTCTAGTCCCGTTAAGAAAAGTGTTGAATCTTTAGGGGAATTGAGAGAGAGGTATCTAAACTTTTTTGAGAAATATGGCCACACTAAGGTAAAACCATATCCAGTAGTTGCTTCTAGATGGAGAAGTGATGTTTATCTAGTAGGTGCTTCAATATACGTCTTTCAACCATGGGTAACTAGCGGAATTGTTCCACCACCAGCAAACCCTTTAGTAATTTCACAACCCTGTATAAGACTTACAGATATCGATATTGTTGGTAAGAGCGGTAGACATTTAACAAGCTTTGAGATGATGGCTCATCACGCTTTTAATTATCCTGAAAAAACGATATATTGGACGGACAAGACTGTCGAACTTGCACATAAATTCTTCACTGAAGAATTGGGCATTGATGAAGAGGAAATTACGTACAAAGAAAGTTGGTGGGAAGGCGGTGGTAATGCTGGTGAATGTTTTGAAGTACTTGTTAGAGGACTAGAAGTAGCTACATTAGTATTTATGCACTACAAGACTAGTAATGGTAAGTATGAAGACATGTCTATAAAGATCGTAGATACCGGTTATGGTCTTGAAAGAATATACTGGCTATGTAAAGGTGATGCAAATATCTATGAAGCTATCTATAAAGACTTTATAAGTAAAGTTAGAGAAAAATTAGGAATAGAAAGTCCAGACTCCAAAGTACTCAGAGAGATCACTGAAATATATGCTAAGAATAGAGAAGTAACATTAAGCACATACAAAACTCTAGCTATAAAGTTAGGTCTTGATTATGACTACTTAATCAAGACCATTAAGGAATGTGAAGTAATATACACATTAGCTGATCACTGTAAATCTATTGAATGGCTTATTCGTGATGGAGTATTACCATCAAATGCAGGTATTGGATACATTGCTAGATTACTAATTAGAAGAATATTGAGAGGTCTTTACACCCTAAATATTGACATACCATTAGTAGAGCTCTTCTCACTACATATTAAGCACGTAAGTAGAGAGTATCCAGAGTTAAAGGAATGTAGAGATATCATCTTAGAAGTTATTGATTATGAGTATAGAAAGTTTAAAGAATTAATGAATGAAGCTCCTCAAATTATCTCCAAAGTAGTTAAGGAGAGAGAAAGAAGATCTGGTAGAAAAGTATTAACAAGTGAAGATCTAATACTACTCTATGATTCTCACGGCATTCCACCAGAAATTACTCAACAAATATGTAAATCGAAATTTAACATCGATATTAAAGTACCTGAAAATTTCTACACTGAGCTTGCACTCAGACATAAACCTGTAGAAGAAGTTGAAAGTAAGTATAGACTTCCAATTAGTGAAGACATTTTAAGAAGCTTACCAAATACTGAAGAACTATTTTACAAATACCCATTCCAATTTCAATTTAAAGCAAGAATATTAAAGATCATTAATGACAAGTACGTAATTCTTGATAAGACTGCCTTCTATCCTGAAGGTGGTGGACAACCTTGTGATAAAGGATTCATTATTCATAGTGAAGGAAAGTGTAGAGTAATTAATGTTCAAAAGGTCAACAACATAATCATTCATGAAGTCGAGGGTAAGATGCCTAAAGAAGGTGAAGAAGTTGTAGGTATCATAGATAGTGACTATAGAGTAAGTCTTATGAAAATGCATACAGGTACTCACATACTTTTACAAAGTATTAGAAGAGTTCTTGGTAATCACATATGGCAAGCAGGTGCACAAAAAGATATACCTTACAGCAGACTAGATGTTACACACTACAAAGTGCCTAGTCTTGAAGAGATTAGAAAAATTGAAGAACTTGCAAATACAGCAATCCAACAGAATCTACCTGTAAGTACTGAATTTCTAATAAGAAGTGAAGCCGAATCTAGGTATAGTGTACGTATTTATCAGGGAGGTTTTATTCCAAGTCCAATAGTTAGAATTGTCAAGATAGGTAAAGATGAAGATATTTTTGACGTACAGGCATGTGGAGGAACACACCTAGATAGTACTGGCAAGATTGGTCTTTTAAAGATAGTTAAGGTTGAGAAGATTCAGGAAGGTATTATTAGATTCATATTCACGACAGGAAAATACGCACTTGAATATGTAAGTAAGCTAGAATATGAATTAGAAACTATATCTAAGATGCTTAATGTTTCTAGAGAAGAAATTACGAAACAAGTTAAAGAATTAATAAACACAAAAAATGTACTTGAAAGTAAGATCAAGAAATTGATGAGAAGATTAGCACAGACTGAGGGTGAGAAATTGATAGATAAAGCTTTAAAAGTTAAGGACTACATTGTAGCACATACCGAGTATAGTAGTGAAGAGTCAGAATATATTCAAGAACTTGCAAGATATGTAACAAGTAGTTACAGAAATTCAATACTCATAATCCTTAACAAGACTAGTCAAGGATACGAATACTACACATATTTAGGTGATGAAGCTGCAAATAAGGTAAGTGCTAAAGAACTGATTAGTGCAATCAATATGAAGATTCAAGGAAAGGGTGGAGGTTCAAAGACTTACGGTAGAGGTTTCACACGCACGAAAGTGGAGTTGAGTAATATTATAGATATAGTAATTGATTATTTAAAGTCAAGATAATACAATCTCTGAATCTTTATATAGTTCCTTAAAGGTTTAGAGAAGTAATGATTGGACCTAAAGATCTTAAAAAATTCCTAAAAAGATTTGGAATAACTGATTTAAAACTTGAAGAAGTTCCGAATATACAAAAGGTTACTTTACACAGAAGCGATGGTTCGTACGTCGAAATTGAAACGCCCATAGTAGCTAAGGTGAAGATAGGAAATGTAGTGATACTTCAAGTACAAACGGAAGAATCAAAAATTAAAGAAATGAAATCAACCATAAGGGAGGAAAAGAAAGAGGAGCTGTTGATAATTAAAGAAGGAAAGAAGCTATATACTGATGAAGATATCTCCATAGTTATGGAACAGACAGGATGTAGTAGAGACGAAGCTGTTAAAGCTCTAGAGGAAGCTAAAGGTGATCTTGCAAAAGCAATAATCATAATTCAAGAAAGGAAAGGCAAGTAAGTTAAATGATGATACGTAGTTATGACTAGATGGGTTAGGAAAATTTTCAGAAAATTAATGGATTATTATGAAATTGCGAATACTAAGCCAATACTTAGAAGATACGTAATTCTTGGAGTCTTCGACGGAATTCTAATAGTATTAACCATAATATTGGCTACTTGGATAAAAAAGCTTGAACCTGAAATTACTTGGACTTCAGGTGTTAGTGGAATTATTGGTATCTCTATAGCGTCATTATGGAATACAATACAGGCTGAGTGGCATGAGAGATATGCTGAGCTTAAGAGAATTGAAAGATATATATTGAGATCATTAAGAGGAACATTGTATGAAAAAGCATATCTAGCCTCTATCATCTTATCAACAATTGCACACACCTTATCTCCACTTGTAGGTTTGGTACCCTTGATAATATATAAAACTCTATACGATGTTGGCATGGATGGTCTAGTACCAAGTATTATAGTATCACTTATCATACTACTACTATTGGGCTTAATGTATAGAAGAGAGTTAGGAACACTACATTCAATTAAGTCAGGGATCTTTATGATGATTGCAGGATTACTTGCAGTAACAATAACTTTAATAATCTTTGGAACCAAACCATAACCTAGTGACTAGAAGAAGTGGAAAAAAGAAATATCCACACAATAAGGACATTGAAGAAGCCATTAAAGAACTATTAAGTAGAAAACCATGGATACATCCACTAGATTTTACAGACGAAGTTAAGAAAATTCTTGAAGAAAAGAAATTCTATACAGGACTAGTTTCAGGCAAAAGAATATGGAGAATCTATGAAGAAATGGTTAGAAAAAGAAGAATATACGATATACTTGGAGTAGTTACTCAAGCACCTAAAGATCTAAACAGTAATAATTATACTACTGAATCTAAATGATCATGTAGTTATGAGAAAATAAAGTCCCTAAATAAGCTCTACAAGAATTTGAAATCATTGAGGAAATTGTTGTGAAGATCTTAAGTGATGAATTCTCATCACTAAACATTATTAAGTAAACTCTGAAATTTCAATCATAATTTTCATCTTTAAGATATGCATGATGATTAAGGTACTGACATACTTTACGTAATAATCAAGATTGATTTAAATATTAGAGTTAATGAAACTACATTACGAAATACTATGTCTGAGAGTCAGAGACGTGTCCGTATTGGATACCTTAAAGTTAAGGAAATTCATGGTGTTCTTAAAATTGAACTTATTCCAATAAGTAAGGAGGAAGCTATAAAGCTTCTTCAAGGAGAAAGTCAATGCCCATAAGAGTTAAACTTGAAATAAGATCTAGACACAACAACGTCACGTTGATCGTGATGGCTCTTGTAAGTACTGGATTTATAAGTGAAACTTTGGATCTAGCAATTCCTGTATCAATTGCTGAAAAACTTAATCTATGGCCTAAACCATCTAGTGCATTATCTATATCTCTTGAAACAGGTGGTGGTACTGTAGAAAGCTATATCATACCGCAAGCAGCAGTCGTTAAGGTAATTACTGAAGATCGTGTTAGTAGAGAAGTCACTGTGAACATCATTGTCAATCCATTCATAGATGAAGTCTTGATTAGTGATGCACTAGCCGAAGAACTAGGTATTCAAATTCTCTATCCACGTCAAGGATTTTGGAAATTCACTGACGAGGATAAAGTTAGGAAAAGCGAATAACCGCACTCTCAAATCTCTAATCACGAGAGGAACAATATTTAAAACTCTCACAACAGCTGTACACCAAGTGATGACCGATGGCTTCAGTGATAGATGAGCAACCTTAGCGGGTACTGATTTTTAGAAACAGAATGAAGTTCCTTAAAAAACAATTTACAGTAAAATTATAAGAAGATGATACTAAAAACAATACCAAAAATAGAAGAAGTAGTAAATAAAGTAAAGAATAAGACATTAACAATAGAGCAAGCACATACAATACTAAACTGGATAAAAACAGTAATTGAAGATAAGTGGAACATCATATTAGATACCTTACCAAAGGAGTACGTTCATGAGTATGTTATTACTAAAGGAGAAACTAAAGTATATAGGCTAAGCAACTCTTACATAACTTTGAAGATAAACGTACCTAAAGTATTTAGTTGTGAAGAAGCATTATACTTAATTACTGGATTTCTTATATCGGACGTTACTTTAACTCATCTTGGTATATCTATTGATAGTAGTGAAGTTGAATTATTAATGGACGTCATTTTAACTATTGCAAATTATCTTAATGTAAATACTCTTGAATGTAAATTTGCTTTTAGAAATTTAGCCATAACTAAGACAGGTCCTAGTCTAAATATTAGATTAAGTATTGATTATAATGAAGCTTTTGACAAACTTATTATTGATTATTTACAAATAAAGCAATTAGCTAATGAAATTAGTGATGAGAAATTAAAAGATTTTTTAAACAAAACATTAAAGTTATGGAATAGTAATGAAGGTAAGAAATTAAGGAAAGAAGCACGTATAGTTTATTACTGTCATAAAGGTTTTCTTAATAAATTATCAGTAATCACATGGTATTTTGGTGATGGTGTGTCCTCACGATAAAAGTCTTGATATTGGTATTGCTATGTCTATTCATGATTACGTATTAAATTACATAAATAACTACTTATCAAAACTATACAATGTCCATAGGGTATTTAGCGGTTCAGGTTTAAGTCAAATAAAGTATATAGTATGTCCTGCTAAGAAATATGTGATTGAAGATATTATCTCTTACGCAAAAAGAATACCTAAAATTCTTTATCCAAGAAAACTTAGAAAATTAATGAACGTTCATAGTCATGTCAATCCATGTGTAAGCATGAAGAAGAATACCGAGATAGAGTTGTATGGTATAAGACTCACTCTTAAAAAACGCGAAGTAGGTCGAGGATACGTACTATGTAGATCAAGTACTGATATAGGTAGATTAATTGAAATTAAGGAAATACTAGAAGAAAATGGAGTGAACTCATTAATACATAAATCAGGTAGTAATAATTATGAACTCTATATTCCAGTCGAAGAGACTAAAAGAATTTTAAAACAGATAGGTCTAGAATACCTAATAGAAAGTAGCAAATTACCCGAAATACAAGAAATTACAAATATATTAAGTAAATACGAATCTAAATGGAATGTAAAGATTGAAGCAGGAGTTAATGGTTCAGGCTATAGATATCAGTCAGAGTGTATTGAATTTGAGCTTGAAAATAGTGGAATAGCAAGTATGTTAGCAGAAGAACTAAATCATATAGGAATTAGTACAAGGCATAAGAAGGGAAGTAGAAAAGTATTAATATGTAGAGGAGAGCATAGAGAACTCATCAAGAAAGCTTTAGTTAAAGCCGTTCCATAGATTCTCAATAGTAACTCAACTTCACGGAAGTTCTTTACTCATAACTACGACTTAGTCATGTATAAAGTCTGGTTTAAATACTCCCTCACACATTAAACTAGCAGGTGACGTGACATAGGATCGCATGGATCTCTAACTAAGGCGGGAAAGGTAAGGAGTCAGACTCCTAAGATTCCTCCTAGGCCTAGGAGGAATCTTCATCCTAGAAGGAGGAATGATAGGAATTATAGGAGAAGAATTGTATATGCTGCTTTAGCTCAGCAAACTGCTACTGCTAGATAGTGTTGAAGAGTAATTGAAAAATGTCTTCTTTTTCCTAAAAACTTTATACTATTTTGAGGTTAAGGGTTCTACTTCTTTATCCTCATCTTCTCTTCTCCATGAAATTTCTATGGAAATATTCTAGTAAATTTACAATCTTGTCTAATCTTTCTATCATCTTTTCCTGATTTCTTCTTAGTTCTTCAATTTCTTGAACTATCTTTTCAAGATACTTCAATTCTCTATCAAGTACTAAATAACCGTGTAGTGTGAAGTTGTGTAATCTTGTTACGTACTCATAATTTATTGGCCCTAGATAGCACTTCCTCACTTTCTTTTTAATTTTTCCATTACTTGTCCTCTCATAACCTAAATAATGAACTGCCACGTAGTATTCTCTATCTCCTTTACGTTGTTTTTCAATGTATGAGTATGGTTGTCCACATCTTGGACAAACTTTCTCACTACTCATCATGATTAATTTTTCTGCAGGGTTTTATATACTTTTCCCCAGAAATTTCTGTGTCTTCAATCATTTCTTCAGCACAACTTCAATAACCCTTTTCATAATTTCTATGGCTTTTCTAGCTATTTCTAGACATTTTCTTGCATATTCTTCATCATAGAGTTCCCATGGTGTTAAACCTAGAGTAGGATCGCCATAGCTTGTTCTTGCATGTTCAGGGGCTAGTATGTGTGCGTAGTTTGCAAGTTCTTGAATTTTTTCTTCAAATTCTTTAGGAAATTTATCTATCAATTCTATCAACTCTCTTGATGGATCGTGACTCCAACTTGGTACTCTATGTATAGCGATTAAGGTTTTTGCAGCATTCTCAACAGCCATTTGTGCTGATGCTACACAACTTCTCCAATCACGTCTACTGTATGCATTTTCAGCATCATTGAGATACTGTACTGCTAGTTTATATCTGTACTCAATTTCTCTTTTTGGATTATAAATTATCATTTCAATAATTCAATTACTGATTTATCATTACTCAACTTCCAACCATAGTATTTATCGATTTTATATCTTTCAAAACCTACATCAATAATGTACTTCTTAATCTTGTTAATAATTTCAGCTACTTTATCATCATAACAACATACAATTATTCCTTCATAAATTATGTTCATTAAGAGTGATGTTAATTCAATTACATCCTTATTAAAATACTCATAATCAATACTGATTAAGGTTACATCTTTCTTCACGTGTCTATAGATAATATCATAAATTACGTATCTTGTATCGAGATTATGGTTTAAATTCTTAGTTATAGTAAGTACATCAACATCACTTTTCTCACCATACTCATTTCTAGCATAGCTACCAAAAAGAATTAATGCTATGAATTTATCTTGAAGTTTTGATCTTAATTCACTACATGCATTACTCAATCTTTCTAGAATTTCCTCTCTACTAATCACTCAATATAACTAGTTTAGTTATGGATTTTTAAATTCTTGTTTAGAATTTTCTATTGAAGAGTATGGAGTACCTTATTGTTTCTTGTCCTAGATGTGGAAAGTATTCAGCTATGAAGTCAGGTTCAAAATCTCACTCATGCCCTTATTGCGGTTATGTTATGAGGATTGAGGAAGTCTCTATATTTAAGAGAGTTAAGAGTGGTAAAGAAGCTAGAGAGATTATTCAAAAGTTGAACACTCCTAAAAGAGTTATAGAAAGTATTGAGAAGAGAGTATATGAAACCTAGACTATACTCGTCTCACGGGTATTCCTCTTTCTGCTAAGTACTTCTTCAATTCAGGTATGGGTATTATCTTGAAGTGAAATAGACTTGCAGCTAATGCTGCATCAACTATTCTTAATACTTCATAGAAATGTTCCATACATCCTGCACCTCCTGAAGCTATTATAGGTACATTAACGTTTCTAGTAAGTTCCTCGTATAGTCTTAAATCATAACCTTGCTTTGTACCATCTGCATCAATGCTTGTTACTAAAAGTTCGCCAGCACCTAACTCTACGACTCTCTTAGCCCAATCTATCGCATTAAGTCCTGTAGGTTCTTTTGCAGATTTTATAAACACTTCCCACCAGCCATTTCTCCACTTAGCATCGATAGCTACAACTGTTGCTTGTGAACCATATTCTCTAGCAATTTCTGTTACTAATTCCGGTCTCTTTACAGCACCTGTATTTATGCTTACCTTATCAGCACCTGCATTGAAGAGTCTTGAAGCATCTTCTAGACTCTTAATACCACCACCTACCGTTAAGGGAATATTTATGACAGATGCGACATTTCTTACAGTCTCTATGAATGTCTTTCTACCTTCAATACTTGCAGTAACATCAAGTATTACAAGCTCATCAGCTCCTTCTTCTTCATATCTAGAGGCAAGTTCTACAGGATCACCAACAACTCTCAAATTTCTAAACATAACTCCTTTAACAACTTTATCCTTATCAACATCTAGGCAAGGAATAATTCTCTTAGCATACGGCATGAGTAGTTATTAAAGTTAGTAATTATTAAGTATTAAACTCATAATTTCATCAGTACTGTATGTGAGAATAAGGTCACAAATTAAGAGCTTTTAAAATGTTGATTATTGAAGTTCATCACTGATTTAACACTAATCCACCTGCGCTCTCCACTATATATCAACAACATACTGTAATCTCCATAAATTATTTATCTTCTCAATACTCATCATGTGATACGTCATGGCTTTAACTACAATTCCTTTAAATCCATGCTTCTCAATATCATATTTCTCACCACCAATTAGTGCTTTTAAGAAGTACTTATCATCAGTTTTGCTTATTGTTAACTGCTCAAAATAGTTACCAAATGCAAATTTTTTACCATCAAATAAGTATAGTAACTCATCAATCCATGTAAAGAGTAGTTCTTCAAGATCATTACCTGAAATTTCAATGTTAATTCTTTCTTTAAGCTCAACCTTATCGATATTGTATATAATGTTTGCAAAACCTAAAGCTGCATTTTTGAAAGCTTCTTCAAGATTTTCACCATAAGCAATAATTAAGATATCAGCTGTATGTTCGGCATATTCAAATCCTCTTCTACACATATACTCTACACTGAATAACTATACTTGATATGTTTTTCTCAATAAAATTAAGTGTAAAGTAGTTAAGAGAATTAATGTAAATTAACTATGTGAACATCTTAGTTAGTAAAGATCTTTCTAAAACCCTTAATGAGGCTCTAAAAAACTTAAGTTCTGGTAAATGTATTCTTATCTTTAAAAATGAAGAAACTATAAACATCGATGATAGTGATGTACATGTCATAGAACTTAAAAGCTTTCTCAAGAATAGTATCGAACTATTACTTGCTAGAAAAAGAAAGGTCGTGTGTGTTGTTGATGTTAATAGTGGTTTAAAGAATCTTACAGAATATTTAATAAAGAATATAGAGTACGTGATCATACCTGAAAGGTATCTTAACAAGATCATTAAGTATCTAGATTTCTTAAAAAATACTATAATTGAGTGTTGAGAAAAAGTATTTAAAGAAATACGCTCTAAAACTAAGTCTTGATAGTATGAAGATTCATAAATGTTCCTTTTGCGGTAGGCAAATACCTCCAGGTTTTGGAATTATGTATGTTAAGAACGATGGAACAGTATTGAGATTTTGTAGTAGAAGATGTTACATCAGTGCTATTGAATTTCATAGAGATCCTAGAAGACAAGCATGGGTTAGAAAGGGTGTTAAGAAGAAAAAGCCAATACATACTAACTAGTATACTTTCTCAAAACTTCGTAATATCTAGCAAGTATTGGACATCCCTTACCTTCAGCATTACAGAAACTTATGTACTTACTCTTAACGCTTTTCCACTCGTTTGGACTTATAAAGATACATCTCTCTCCATCTCTGGTTGATTTATAGAAAATGCACTTCATAATTTACACTTCATTAAAGCCTTTATAGAGCTTACACGTATTATCTCTCATCATAAGTTCTAAGTACTTGCTCAATCTCTCTACACAGCTCGTCCATACCTTCACCTGTCTTTGCAGATATGGGTATTATTTTGGATAAACTTTCCATGATGTTTATAATTTCAGAAATCCTTACACTAAGTTCAAGCTTGCCTAAGCTTTCAGTTTCTATTCTAAGAGCATTCTGCAATTCTTCAGCTTCTTCACTCCATAGAAGTATCCTCTCAACTTCACTCTTATCAAGAAGATCTATCTTGTTTAGTACATTAATTTGAGGCTTATTAAATCTGAATTGTGTTGATAATGAGAGTAGTATTGATGATACAAAACCTGTAGGTGTTCTTGCTTGTGTAGCATCTATAACAAAGATTACAATAGTTTTATCACTACTCAACTTATCTATGAGTAATGAGCCAGTACTTCTGAAAGCAAAGAGCTCCATCTGTCCTGGAGTATCTATTAAAATGTATGTTGCCTCAAGTGCTTGCACTTCTTCTCTAATCCTCTCAATATTGAGAAGCATCATATCTACAGCAGCAATAATTGAAGCATTTGGTCCAAGTTTATACTTTCTCATAAGTTTTCTTGCAGATACGAAATCTCTAATATCAATATCTGCAATGTATGGTAAATACTCAACAGCAGGATCAAGATTGACAGTGACGACACTATATTGATTCCTCTCTAACCACTCCATTAATGTGCTTACCAGAGTAGATTTTCCACTGCCTGCAGTACCAACAATAAATACCGTGGACATGGTAATCTTCACCTCTTAATCTCTCTCAATTTCTCACCAATCATTTTTAAAAGCTTGGTTTTAGATAAGTCTTCTCTCTTATACACAACTACGTAACCTTTACATGAGTCTTCAAACCAAGTTTTAGGATATCTCTTTTCAGGATAAACATCAAATTCAAGGTTAAGTTTTTGAAGAACATGTACAAGATCTTCAATACTTGGATTCTTAACTGCTAATCTTCTAGGTACTTTTCTACCAAGACTTCTAGATCTTGAAGCATCAAAATATACTGTCCAAATTATGTAATAATCCTTCTTACCCATTACTAACGTTAAGAATTTCTCTTAAGTTGATAAGCACTACTTTAAGAACTTCTCAATCTGTAAACCTAAATTACTTGTTCTTGTACGAATAATCTTGATATTCTTCTCTTTAAGAAACTCAACAACTCTCTTCTCGATTTCAACATTTGAAGTGTATATTATGAAGCATCCATTACCTCCAGCACCTGTTACTTTACACCCAACACCGAGTTTTCTTAATGTATCTAATAGTTGTGACATATCTTCACTACAGATACCTAAGACTTCAAGTAGTTTTTGATTCATATTCATGAGGTGGATTATACATTCGGAATTGTCGTTTCTCATACATTCAAGAGCTTTTAAAACTATAGCATCGATACTTCTAAATACATGTTCAATAATTTCTGGGTAATTATCTCTTAACTTCTTAACCTTTAAAACCATATCCTTGGTACTATACTTTCTTTCTACATAACCTATAATTACAGGTATTTCAGGTATTTCAATTCTTCTCCAAGAATCTTCTTTAATTAGAATAGCACCACCATAGGTCGTGACTGTTGTATCCATCCGACTTGCAGTACCTTGTACTTCAAGTTCAGTTCTATATCCAAGTTTTGAAACTTCGTTAAGATTTAGATCGTAATTGTGGCATGACAAATATGCAGATATGGTAGCCACAGATACAGCTGCAGAAGTTCCTAAACCAGCACTTACAGGTAGGTCAGACTTAACGTGTATCTCAATACCTTTTCTAGAATTTACGTAATTCATCGCTAACTCGATTGCTTTAAAGATGTACATTAACTTTCTACTCCAAACAACATTCCAATCAACACTATCTACACTTCTAAACTTAACATTTACACCTAAACTTTCACTATTCACTACAATTTCTTCTGAATCTAATGGTCTTGCATAAATTTCAACTCTAGAATCAATAGCGACAGCTATTGCGTGATAACCATAAACTACAGCATGCTCACCAAAAAATTTAACAACACCAGGACAAGAAACTCTAATCCACACATCCTCATTATCATTAATAGACAGTTTTAAATATTATAGGAAGATAAGCATAAAGTAGGGCGTGAA